>Ga0207664_10000092_pt1 | contig 83276 bp, 71 predicted proteins | sample LARL83metaG_FD_184349 | JGI IMG/M metagenome (GOLD analysis project Ga0207664, IMG submission 184349) | Corn, switchgrass and miscanthus rhizosphere microbial communities from Kellogg Biological Station, Michigan, USA - LAR L8-3 metaG... | ecosystem: Host-associated > Plants > Roots >...
GGGCGTCGCCGAAGGCACAAAAAAACCCCGCATCCGTTACCGGGTGCGGGGTTCTTTGGGTGTTTTCAGGTTTTCTTATCTACCTGGACACATGCCCTCAGCCCGCACCTCCGTTGGTAATAAGGAGTACGAGTACGAGGGTAATAAGGAGCGTGCCGCCGAGCTGCAGCAGGCCGTCGACCGTCGCGAGACGGTTCATTTCGGCGATGCGGCAATGGCTGCTGCGCTGCGACATGAAACCGACCTTAGGGCACTTCGCACGGTGGCGTCAACAGTTTCATTTGAAATCAGTCGATCGGCGTGCTTTGGACGTCCAGATGTCCAGATGGTACTGCCGGGCGACGTGCAGAATGCTTTACGCGGGCATCAGCCAGTCGCGCAGGGCCGTGTCGCTTGCGGCCAGCGGCTCGGCGCGGGCGTCCCGTGCCAGCATCGCGGCCAGCGCCCGGGGAACCTCGACCGGATGGCCGACCAGCGGCTCCACCACGCTCTCGAACTTGGCCGGATGGGCGGTGGCGACCACCGCCCATGACGCATCGTCGCCGTCCGCGCGCAGACGGTCGTGCAGGTGCATCGCGGTGGCGGTATGCGGGCAGAACACTTCGCCGTGTGCGCGTGCGTGATCGGCAAGGGTGCGGCGGATCGTGGCGTCGTCGACGCTGTACGCCTGCAGTAGCCGGCGCAGGCGGGCTTCGTCGGGGAAGGTCCAGCGCAGCCGTTCGAAGTTGCTGGGCGCGCCCACGTCCATCGCATTGGCGAGGGTGGCGATCGCCTCGCGCGGCGCGTAGTCGGCACCAGCGAAGAACTCGGGCAGGGTGGCGTTCGCGTTGCAGGCGAGCCGTACTTCGCCGATCGGCAGGCCCAGTTCGCGCACCCACAGGCAGGCCAGCGCGTTGCCGAGGTTGCCGGTGGGCACGATGAAGCCCAGCGGCGTGCCGTGCTCGCGCCACCAGCTCAGCGCGGCATGCGCGTAGTAGCTCATCTGCGGCAGCAGCCGGCCCAGGCTGATGCTGTTCGCCGAGGACAACGGGCGCTGCGCCTGCAATGTGGTGTCGTTGAGCGCGGCCTTGACCATGCGCTGGCAGTCGTCGAAACGGCCGGCCACACGCAGCGCCGTGACGTTGTCGCCGAAGCAGCCGAGTTGATGTGCCTGTCGCGGCGAAACCAGTCCGTCCGGATAGAGGATCACCACCCGCACGCCCGGCTGGCGATGGAACGCTGCCGCCACCGCGGCGCCGGTGTCGCCCGAGGTGGCGACCAGGATGGTCAGCGGCCGCGCATCGGCGTGCGGCAGCCGGCGTAGGCAGGCGGCGAGGAAGCGCGCACCGAAATCCTTGAAGGCCGACGTGGGACCGTGGAACAGCTCCAGCATCGTCGTGTGCGGATGCGCCGGCAGTGCGCGCAGCGGCGCGTCGAAGGCGAATGCCTCGGCGCAGATCGCGGGCAACTCATCGGCCAGCGCATCGCCGGCGAAGAACGGCGCCAGCAGGGTGGCCGCGGTGTCGGCCAGCGAGCCGTGCGGGTCGAACGCAGCCGGGTCGAGCGTGGGCAGCCTTTCGGGCACGTACAGTCCACCGTCAGGCGCCAGTCCGGCGGCGATCGCCTGGCTGATCGGTACGGTGGAACCGGTGCTGCGAGTGCTGTGATAGCGGATCGGCTCGCTCATGGCCGAACCTCGTCGAGCGAGTCGATCAACGCGGCTGCGGGCCCGTCGATCGGCGACACCCAGGCGTCGCTGCCCAGCCCGGCATCGGCGAACGCCGCCTGCATCGCCACGCTGGCCGCTTCGGCGTCGGCGCGGTTGTCGTACCAGCCGAACACGCTGGGGCCCGCGCCGGAGATGCTGGCGCCGAGCGCGCGGTGGTCCAGCGCGGCCTGTTTCACCTTGGCGAAATTCGGGATCAGCGGTGCGCGGCGCGGCTCCACCAGCACGTCCTTCAGGCCCTCGCGTACCAGCGTGGCATCGCCGCGGTAGCAGCCGGCCAGCACCAGGGCGAGGTTCGAACTCTGCGCCACGAACTCGCCCAACGCGTAGTGACCGGCCAGCGCCGCGCGCGCCCGGCGCGTTTCCAGCACCACGTGCGGATGCACCAGCGCGCAGTGCCATGCGACCGGCACCTCGATGCGCAGCAGCCGTTCGTGGGTGGCCAGCACCAGGCCGCCGAGCAGCATCGAACCGAGGTTGTCGCCGTGGCGGCTGCCGCTGGCCACGGTCTCGCCATCCAGCGCGAAGCCGTACAGCGCCTCGCGCGGCAGCGGCTGCGCCAGCAGCGCGTTGGCGGCGACCAGCGCGGCCACGCACGAAGCGGCCGAGCCGCCCATGCCCGAGCCCAGCGCGATGCCCTTGTGCAGCACCAGCTCGAACCCGTGCTGCAGGCCGAGCGCCTTGCGCAGCGAGAGCAGCGCGGTGCCGGCGGTGTTCTGGCGCGGGTCGGTGGGCAGGTCGGTGACGCAGCCGCGGATGGCCGCGATGCGCACCACCGGCTCGTCGATGCGGCGCACCTCGGCGCGGTCGCCGGCACCGGCCACGCTGTGGCCGAGCAGGTCGAAGCCGACCCCCACGTTGCCGACGCTGGCAGGCGCGAAGGCGCAGGCGACTTGCGGGGGTTTGGCGCGGCGCGGTGAAGCCATGACGGGTTCCAGCAAGGAGGAGTTCATGCGCGCGCCTCCAGCGACTCGGCGATACGCAGCAGATCGGTGAACACGCCGGCGGCGGTCACTTCCGGACCGGCGCCGGGGCCTTGCACCGACAGCGGATTATCGCAGTAGCGGCGGGTGGTGAACTGTACGATGTTGTCGGTGAGCCGGGTATGCGCGAACGCGTGGGTGGCGGGCAGCACCAGCAGCCGCACGCTGGCGTGGCCATGCCGGTCCAGTTGCGCCACGTGGCGCAGCACGCCGCCTGCGGCATGCGCCTCGGCCAGTTTTGCGGCCATCGGCGCATCCAGCTCGTCCAGCCGCTGCATGCATTCGTCCAGCGGCAACGCGGCCAGCGCGGGCGGCACCAGGCCTTGCAGGTCCACGTCTTCCAGCGACAGCGGCCAGCCCGCCTCGCGCGCCAGGATCACCAGCTTGCGCGCCACGTCGAGCCCGGACAGATCGTCGCGCGGATCGGGTTCGGTATAGCCCAGCGCATGCGCCTCGCGCACCAGCGCGGAGAACGGCTGGCGGCCGTCGTGGCGGTTGCACAGCCACGCCAGCGTGCCGGAGAGCATGCCGTCGACCGCGAGCAGTTCGTCGCCGGTGTCGAGCAGGTCGCGCAGCGTCTGCACCACCGGCAGGCCGGCGCACACGGTGGCCTCGTAACGGAAGCGCGCGCCGCTGGCGCAGGCCGCGCGGATCGCCTGCCAACGCGGCAACGGCCCGCTGCCGGCGAGCTTGTTCGGCGTCACCACGTGCAGGCCGGCGGCCAGCCAGCGCGGATAGTGCGCGGCCACCTCGTCGTTCGCACTGCAGTCGATCAGCAGCGCATGCCGGCCATCGTTGCCGCGCACATGGTCGGCGAAGGCGTCCAGATCGTTCGGCCGCCAGATCTGCGCGCCGCCGTGGCGGCCGTTGAGTTCGGTGTCGTCGCAGTCCAGCCACATGCGTTTGCTGGCCACCACGCCGCGGAGTTTCAGCTCCAGTCCGCTGTCGCGGAACAGCCGCGGTTGCGCGGCGCGCAACTGTTCCAGCAAGGCGCTGCCGACGCGGCCTGGGCCGATCACGCCCACCGCCAGCACGCGTTGCCGCCGCAAGGCCGGCATGGTGAAATTGAATGACGGCGGCAGCTCGGCAAGTTGGGGCGCACAGATGTTCACGATGACCTCCTGTTGAGGCCCGTGCTCGCTGGCGGATCGGCGTGTGCTTGGGGAGTGCACCGGCCCGCCTCTGTCGAGGGCGGGGCCGTTGCGTAGTGAAGAACCTAGTCGCGCACGGACACCCACCCCGACCGAGTGGTAATCGTGGTCGTGGTGGTGGCGAAGGAACGGTTGATGACGCCGGCCGGCAACGATGCGCGCCCGGTGGGAACCGGGGCGAGGTGCATGCGTGCTGGCGTGGAAAGCGGCGACATGTGTTCGACCTTAGAGGGAAGGTTGCGCTGCGGTCAACAGATTCATTTGCAACTTTTCGGACGGGAGGCGCCGCGCCATCACGCTGCGGCAGGTTGTCGCGATGCCGTATTTGCCGCCGATCCGCGCTGACCCGTGAGCCTACAATCCCCGGATGATCAGGTTGGATTCATTGCGCAAGCGGTGGCGCGGACATGTGCTGCGCGTGGCCATCGTGCTGTTTGCCTTCGGCGCGTGCACCACGGCGGCCGCCCAGACTGGCGCGGCGCCGCCGGTGCCTGACACCATGCAGCAGCGCGTCGCGGCGTGCACCAGCTGCCACGGCGTGCATGGCGAAGGTTCGCCGGACAGCGTGGTGATCCCGCGTCTGGCCGGCAAGCCGGCGGGCTATCTGATCCAGCAGCTCGAGTATTTCCAGACCGGCCAGCGCCGGCACGCGCCGATGGAATACGTGGTGCGCCAGCTGAGCCCGGCATATCTGCGCGACATCGCCGAGTACTTCGCGCAGCAGGACGTGCCCTATCGGAAGTTGCCGGTGCCGGCGGTGTCCGCGGAGACCCTGCGGCGCGGCGAGCAGCTGGTGATGCGCGGCGATTCGACCCGCGGCGTGCCGTCGTGCGTCAGCTGCCACGGCGGCAAGCTCACCGGCGTGGAACCGATGATGCCGGGCCTGATGGGCCTGTCGTACGGCTACCTCAGCACCCAGCTGGTGTCGTGGCGCACGCGCCAGCGCGCGGCCGAAGGCCCCTACTGCATGGGCGTGGTCGCCAACCGCATGCGCGAATCGGACATCACCGCCGTGTCCGCATGGCTGGCCAGCCACGAGCCGCCGGCCGACATGCATCCGCAACCGGCCAGTGCGCAGACCGAACCGTTGCCAGGCTGGTGCGTGATGGGCAAGAGCGGAGCGGACCCATGAAACGGTGGCGACGCGGAGGGTGGCTGCTGGCGTTGCTGGTGATCGTCGTGCTGGGCTGGCGGTACGTCGGCCGCGCTGGCCAGCAGGTGTCGTCGCCCGCGCAGCGCGAGACGGATGCCGCCGCGCTGCACGATCCGGCGCGGATCGCCCGCGGCGAATACCTGGCCACGATCGGCGACTGCGCCGCCTGCCACACCGCGCGCGACGGCCAGCGCTACGCCGGCGGCCGCTCGCTGGGCACGCCGTTCGGCGACGTGCCGGCGCCGAACATCACGCCCGATCCGGAAACCGGCATCGGCGCATGGAGCTTCGATGATTTCTGGAATGCGCTGCATCTGGGCACGGGCCGCCAGGGCGAACTGTTGTATCCGGTGTTCTCGTACACCTCGTTCACCAAGGTGACCCGCGATGACGCGCTGGCGATCTTCGCCTACCTGAAGTCGCTGCCGCCGGTGCAGCGGCCGGATACCGAACTGGGACTGGGCTTTCCCTACAACGTGCGCAGCAGCCTGGTCGCGTGGCGCGCGCTGTACTTCAAGCCGGGCGAGTACCGGCCCGATCCGGCGAAGTCCGCACAGTGGAATCGCGGCGCCTACCTGGTGCAGGGCCTGGGCCATTGCAACGAATGCCACACCACGCGCGACGCGCTCGGCGGCATCGAACAGAGTCGCCACCTCACCGGCGGCCAGATTCCGCAACTGGACTGGTACGCGCCCGACCTCAGCACGCAACCCGGCGGCGGCCTCGACGGCTGGAGCGCGCAGGACATCGTCGACCTGCTGAAGACCGGCCAGTCGGGCAAGGGCAGTGCGTTCGGCCCGATGGCCGACGTGGTGCGCCTGAGCACCCAGCACATGACTGACGCCGACCTGCAGGCGGTGGCCGTCTATCTGCAGTCGCTGCCGCCGCGCGCGCAACCCGCGCCGGCACCGTTCAAACGGACGGCCAGCCACGAGCAGGGCGGCAAGCTCTACGCGCAGCGCTGCGCCGACTGCCACGGTGCGGACGGTCGCGGCGTGGCGGGCGTCTACCCGCCGCTCGACGGCAACACCTCGGTCACCGAACCGACCGGCATCAACGCGATCCGCAGCGTGCTGCTCGGCGGCTTCGCCCCGACCACTGCCGGCAACCCGAAGCCGTACTCGATGCCGCCATTCGCGCAGCAGCTGAACGACGCCGACGTGGCCGCGGTGGTCGGCTATATCCGTCAGTCGTGGTCGAACAAGGCTGGGCCGGTGAAACCTGCGGATGTGGGCACGTATCGGCATACGCCGATCGATTGAGCGCTGCGCCGCTGCCGTCGCACCGCAGTGCCGCTTCCCGGGAGGGCACTGCGTGTTGGCAGTGTCTGTTTAATTGGTTAGTGTGCGAGCCGGACATTTCGATCAGGCCGGCACAGCGTGCGGAACGGCTTGACTCAGACATCAGGCAGGGGCTCATGGACGCAAGGACGTTGGCGATCGCCGGTCTCGGTACGGTGGCGTTGCTGGCCATCGTCGCGTTGCCGGCCTTGGTTGCGTGGTTTCTGGCGCACCAGTCGGGCATGCCGCGGCTGATGCGCCGCTCCTTCATGTTCACCTGCACGCTACTGGTTTTCGGCTTTCTGGGCCTGACCGGAGGGCTTTTGCTACCCCATGAGGTAGTAGCCACGTGGGTTGCTCCGGAACTCAGCGTCAGAGGTCATGCGACCATCGCGACGGCCATTTACAATGTGTCCTTCTACGGGAACAACCTCGCCTGTTTTCTGGTAAGTGTCGTGGCCTTGGTTTTCGTTCCGCTTAGACTGCGGCACGTGTGGCCCACCATCGTGTTGGCCGTGGGCGAGCACAAGGCGGCCAGGAGGCGCGGCAAGCCAGGCGCCGCCACGCGCCTGGATTAGCCCGCGCGGGACTTGCGTTGCCTCTGTTCGCCGGAGGTGTCTCAGCGCGACAGATCAATCGCGTAAGTCGCGGTGCCGTCGCCGTGATCCTTCAGCTGGCGGATGTGGTCGAGGCCGGCCTCGCGCGCTACGTCCTGCTTGCCGCTGGCGTCGGTGAACACGACTGGTCCACGGGTCTTCATCGGCGCGAAGTTCCATGAGGTGGGTTCGAGGTCCTTTGCGCTGATCTGCTTCCTGCTTTCCAGCCATTTGGCCAGGATCTCGCGGGTGCCGTCGGGGGCGGACAGCACGATGTTGCTGCCGTCGAGGCCGGGGAAGTGGCCGCCGCCGCTGGCGCGGTAGTTGTTGGTGACCACGACGAAGGGCTGGCCCGGTTCGACCGGCTTGTCCTGGAAGGTCAGCGTGGTGATGCGCTGACCGACCGGCTTCGACACGTCGATGACGTAGTGGATGCCGCCCTGGATCTGGTCGAAGTTGTAGCCGGTGTAGCGGCTGTTGATCAGGGCCTGTTCGCCGGCCTTCGCCGGGTCGATGCGGTTGAAGCGTTCGGCGGATTTTTCCAGCCAGGCTTTCACGCCGGCGCCGTCGGTCTTCACCGCAGCCAGCGTGTTCGGGTAGAAGTACAGGTCGGCGGCGCTGCGCAGGGTGAGCGGGCCGGGCGCGACGTCGGTGTAGTCGTCGGGGCCGCCGAAGCCGGTGCGGAATGCGGCGGCGGCGCCCAGCACCGGCACGCCGGCCAGCTCGGGATGCGAACGCGGCAGTTCGGTGCGCACGTAGTCGATCTGGGCCGCGTTGACCGGCGCCAGCGCGGTCATGTTGCCTTCGTCGGCGAAGTGGCTGCTCATGCGGACAGAGCTGTCGCCGATCGGCGTGTTGACGTAGGCGATCGCCGCCTCGTGCGCCTGCTGCACCAGCGGCGCGATCGCCGGATCGGCCGGCACGCACTCGACAGCTTGCGGACCCGACTTGTTCGGGCCGCCCGGTTTGCTGCAGATCCGCCGCACCTCGCTGTGGCTTTCCTCGCGGTCGACCACCCAGCGGCCGTCCTTGCGATCCAGCACCAGCCGGATCACGCCCAGGTCCTTGCCGAAGAAGTCCGCCATCACCGCCGGCACGCCGCGCACCAGGCCGCGCTGGGCGTCGACCTCCTTCAGGCCGGCGTAGCGCGGACCGGGAAATTCGGCGTGCGAGTGGCCGAGCAGCAGCGCGTCGATGCCGGGTACGCCGGCCAGGTACCAGCCGGCGTTTTCCATGTCCGGGGTGTACGGCGCGGTGTTCAGGCCGCCGTGCAGGATCGCCACGATCAGGTCGGGATGCTGCGCCTGCAATTGCGGCAGGTACTTGCGCGCCGCTTCGACCACGCCGCTGACGGTGACCTTGCCGGCCAGGTGCTGCTTGTCCCAGTCCATGATCGGCGGCGGGGTGAAGCCGATGATGCCGACCTTCAGCGGCACGCTGAGCTTGCTGCCGTCGGCCGTATACGCTTCGATCTGTTTGGTGACCACCGTCCACGGCTTGAAGATCGGCTTGCCGTCGCGCGCGCTGTAGACGTTCGCCAGCACCAGCGGAAAGTGCGGGCCGGCACAGCGGTCGCTGCGGCCGCCGTCCACGTTCATCGGCGTGCCGGTGACCTGCGACAGGAAGCCCAGGCCGTAGTTGAACTCGTGGTTGCCGGCGGTGCCGCCGTCGTAGCCCATCGCGTCCATCGCCTTGTAGACGGCCAGCTCCTGCGCGCAGGTCACCGGCTTCACCAGCGCCTGGTAGTCGGCCAGCACGCTGCCCTGGATGGTGTCGCCGCTGTCGAACAGGAAGGTGTTGGGGAACTCGGCGCGGGCGCGGCGGATCAGCGTGGCGGTGCGCTCATAGCCGAGCGAGGCGTCCGGTTTCAGCTTGTAGTAGTCGTAGCTGAGCACGTTCGCATGCACGTCGGTGGTTTCCAGGATCGCCACGTTCGCGCGCGCGCCGTCGGGCGTCCTTCCGGCCGCCCAGGGCAGGCTGGAGCAGCCGGCGAGCAGGGCGACGCCGAGGGCGAGCAGCGGGGTGGCGAACGGGGTCAGGCGAGGCGGCATGGCGGTTCCGTGGGACGTGCGGGTTCAGATCGCGAAAGCTAGCAGATCGGGGTGGCCGGATGCTTGCACGCCGTCACCGGGAGCGGCCTTCGCTCCGCCCGCCACGCCAAGCCCAACGCCAGTGGAACAGCGCGTCGGGGTGCCGGTACGTTGCCGCTGCAAGACCGTAAGATGGCGTTCCAGTGACATCGGTCCTTACGGGGGGACGTTCCAGCCATGCGTCGAATGTCGTTGCGCCCCACGCGGGCAGGTGCGGTGGTGCTGTGCGCGCTGCTTTTCTTCGCCGCCTGCATCGCGCTCACTGCCTGGCAGGAGCCGCTGCCGCTGCAGCGCGGCTTCATCGCGGGGCTGATGCTGTGCACGTTCGGCGCGCTGCTGTTCGCGTTCGGCCGCTTCGCCACGGCGCTGCTGGTCGGCGGCGGACTGTTCCTGCTGCTGAAGTCCGTGGCGGTACTGAAGCTGCGCTACCTCGACTCGCAGCTGATGCCGTCCGACTTCATCTATTACGTGCGCACCAGCTTGCTCGACACGTTGAGCCACTACCCGCACCTGTACACGGTAGGGATCGGCCTGTGCGGGCTGCTGCCGCCGCTGCTGTACCTGGTGTGGCGCTGGGACTGGCACGTGCTGGACCAGTCGCGACTCAGGCGCATCGCCGGCATCGTGTTGTGCACCCTGGCGCTGTGGCTGTGCATGCTTCCCACCGGGCCGTTCGCGCGAGTGCACTCGCGCAACGCGTGGCAGAAGATGTCCGACGACGCGCAGCTGACCAACTTCTTCGTCAACCTGCACGACGCCGACGTGGAGCTGCCGGCGATGGCCAGCGATGCCGTGGCCGAACGGGACTGGGGGGCGACCGCGCCGGGCAGCCTGGGCAGCATGCCGCCGCCGTACCCGGACATCGTGCAGGTGCTGGAGGAAAGCACCTTCGACCCGTCGATCTACGACGCCTGCAACGTGCCGCAGTGCCGGGTCGCGATGTTCCGGCCCGACGCGCGCACCCGTGCGCATGGCGTGTTGCGCGTGCACACGTTCGGCGGCGGCACCTGGGTCAGCGAGTTCGCCGCGCTGACCGGCATGCCGCAGGACATCTTCGGCTCGGGCGGCATGTACGCGCCGTACGTGCTGGCGCCGAACGTGCACGATGCGCTGGCGCTGCAGCTACGCCGGCTCGGCTACCTCACCATCGGCATCTACCCGACCAGCGCCAGCTTCATCAACGGACGCAACGCGTACCAGGCCTACGGCTTCGACCACCTGTACGGCGCCGACGAGCTGGGCCTGGAAGAGTGGGAGGAAAGCGACGCGCAGATGTTCGCCGCGGCGAAGCGTATCTACGACAAGGTCCGCAAGCCGGGGCAGCCGGTGTTCATCATGATCCTGACGCTGAACCAGCACGGTCCGCACGACCACCAGCCGATGGCGACGCTGCCGCGGCCCTTCCGCAACCTGCTGCGCGGGTTGCCGGCGAACACGGCGCTGAACTTCGATACCTACCTGTCGCGCCTGCACGATTCCGACCTGGCGCTGCGCGCGCTGGAGCACGCCTTCCTCGATCGTCCGCAGCCGACCGTGCTGCTCCATTTCGGCGACCACCAGCCATCCTTCAACGGCCAGATCCGCAACCTGTCGCGCCGGTTGCCGCCGGCACTGCAGCCGTACCAGCACTACCTCACCTACTACATGCTCAAGAGCAACTTCGCCGGCCCGCCGCTGCCGGCGTACCCGATGCTCGACATCGCGTTCCTGCCCAGCATGGTGCTGCAGGCGGCGGGCCTGCCCACCGACGCCTATTTCACCGCGGCCAGCGGGCTGCGCGAGCGCTGCAACGGCCTGTACAGCGACTGCGCCGTGCCGGGTCTGCTGGCGTCCTATCACGCATGGACGATCGGGCGGCTGCACGTGTACCAGTGAGGGGAGCCGCCGCCGGTCGCGGCTGACCCGCAGCGGCAGTTTTCGCCGCCGGTGGCCATCGCAGCAGGCGGATGGATCGTCCGCATGCCGCGTGCTGCGGGGATCGACGCCACTGGCAGAGCTCTTGCTTGCATCAGGCATGAGCGAGCGCAAGCCAGAACGCCTCGAAACCCTCGACGCCAGCCTGGAGCGGCGAATGGCCGACTGCGGCCTGTCGAACGACACCCGGCAATTCCTGCGCGACCTGCATGCGGCCGAGAAGCAGCTCAATGATGCGTTCCAGCGGGCCCATCAGGGCGGCGCGCTGGAAGCACGGGTGAGCGCGGTGTACCGCAGGATGTACGGCAGGGGTTGAACGCGGCCGCGCCGTTGCCACGGAACATTCGCATGCCTCGGCTATGATCGCTGGCGATCCGCGTGGACGTCTGCGCGATGCCAGGAAGATCCGCATGCCCCGTTTCCCTTCCCCCGTACGCCCGATCCTGCTGGGCGCCGCGCTCTCCACGCTCGGCGCCTGCGCCAGCCAGCCACCGATGACGTCGTCGACGGCACCGGCGGCGATCGCCGTGCCGGCGATCCAGCGCCCGCAGGGCGAGACGCCGCAGTGGTGGTTCCGCAGCGGCGCGGCGCAGGCGGCGCTGGCCTCCGCCCAGGCGAACGCGGGCGGCCAGCGCGCGAAGAACGTGATCGTGTTCCTCGGCGACGGCATGAGCATCCCCACCATCGCCGCCGCCCACGTGCTGGCCGGCCAGCGCGCCGGCGTGGATGGCGAGAGCTACCGGCTGAGCTTCGAGCGGTTTCCGTTCAGCGCGTTGTCGCGCACCTATGAAACCGATCGGCAGACCCCCGACTCGGCCGGCACCATGACCGCGATCATGACCGGCGTGAAGACCCGCGCGGGCTTCATCGGCGTATCGCAGGTGCCGCGCCGGCAGGACTGCGCCGGCACGCGCGGGCAGGAACTGGTCAGCGCGCTGGAGTTGGCCGCAGCGGCCGGCATGAGCACCGGCGCGGTCACCACCACGCGGATCACCCACGCCACCCCGGCCGCCACCTACGGCCACCTGCCCGAGCGCAACTGGGAAGTGGACGCCGACCTCAGCGAGGCGGCGAAGGCCGCCGGCTGCAAGGACTTCGCCGCGCAGCTGATCGACTTCCCGGTCGCCGGCGGCCTCACCGTGGCGATGGGCGGCGGCCGCACCGAGTTCATGCCGGCCGGCGCGGACGATCCGGAGTACGCCACCAGCGTGGGCCAGCGCCTCGACGGCCGCGACCTGATCGGCGAATGGACGTCCAGCCATCCGGACGGCAAGTACGTGTGGAACGCGGCGCAGCTGAAGGCGCTGGACCTTGCGCGCACGCCGCGCCTGCTCGGCCTGTTCGAGCCTTCGCACATGAACTACGAACACGAGCGAGCGCACGACAGGGCCGGCGAGCCGAGCCTGGCCGAGATGACGGCCAGCGCGATCAAGGTGCTGAAACAGAACCCGAACGGCTTCTTCCTGATGGTCGAGGGCGGCCGCATCGACCACGCGCTGCACGCCGGCAACGCCTACCGCGCGCTGGATGAGACGGTCAGCTTCGCCGCCGCGGTGCAGGCCGCGCTGGAGCACACCGACCCGGCCGAGACGCTGATCGTGGTCACCGCCGACCACAGCCACACGCTGACCTTCGCCGGCTATCCGCGCCGCGGCAACCCGATCCTGGGCAAGGTCACCGGAGCCTCCGACAGCTACGACGACGAAAGCGCGCCGGGCCTGGCGCGCGACGCCACCGGCCTGCCGTACACCACGCTCGGTTTCGCCAACGGCCCCGGCTATACCGGCGCCAGCGACCAGCAGCCGGAAGGCAGCAAGCGCTTTCCGCACAACCCGCGCGAATACAGCGCGATCGGCAAGGGCCGGCCCGACCTGCGCCAAGTCGACACCACCGATCCGGACTACATGCAGGAGGCGATCCTGCCGCTGAAAAGCGAGACCCACGGCGGCGAGGACGTGGCGATCTTCGCCACCGGTCCCGGCGCCGCCGCGTTCCACGGCGAGCTGGAGCAGAACGTGATCTTCCACGTGATCGTGCAACACGCGCCGCGGCTGCGCGCCGAGCTGTGCAAGCTGGGCAGCTGCAATGCCGACGGCGTGCCGGTGGAGCGGCCGACGCGGCAGGCATGGCTGCAGCAGGCCGGAGCGGCCGCCCGCTGAAAGCGTCGCGCCGGCGGTTACCCGGGCTATGATCGGGCGACATTCGCCTCCCGGATCGTGCATGTCCGCCGTCACCCTCGACGCTGCGCGCGCAGCGTACCCACGCCTGCTCGCGCTCGCCACGCTGGGCGCCGCGATGGCCGCCATCGCCGGCGCGCTGCTGGCCGCCGCCGATCCCGGCCACGGCTGGCGCTGGCTGCACTGGTGCGGCAAGCCGCTGGCCACCGCGCTGATCTTCATGCTGGCGTGGCGCGCGCGTCCGGCGCAGTCGCCGCGCTACCGGCGCCGGATCCTGGCCGGCATCGCCTGTTCGCTGCTCGGCGACGTGTTCCTCATGTTGCCGGGCGATCTGTTCGTGCCGGGACTCGTGGCGTTCCTGTGCGGCCACCTGTGCTTCATCGCCGCCTTCCTCGGCGACAGCCGCTTCGGTGCGCGGCCACTGCTGTTGCTGGCCTGCCTCGGCTACGGCGCGATGAACCTCTACCTGCTGTGGGATGCGATCGGTGCGCCGTTGCGCGTGCCGGTGATCGTCTACGTGTTGGTGCTGGCGTGCATGGGCGGGCAGGCGCTGGTGCGGGCGCGGCTGTTCGCGCAGCGCGGCGACGCGCAGGCGCCGGCCGCGCGGCTGGCCGCGCTCGGCGCGCTGATGTTCCTGCTCAGTGACAGCCTGCTGGCGTGGAACCGCTTCCACGGCGCGATCCCGTGGTCCAGCCTGTGGGTGCTGTCGGCGTATTATCTGGCGTTGTGGTGGATCGCGCGCTCGGTGCAGCGCGTCGGCACGGCGATCGAAGCGGGTGCAGCACAGTGAATACGCAGGAACTCATCATCACCTGGGCCACGCCGGTGTTCTTCCTGCTGATCGGGATCGAACTGCTGGTGGCGAAGCTGCGCGGGCGCGAGGCGTATGCCAGCAACGACGCGGTCAACAGCATCGGGCTGGGGGTGATCTCGCAGCTGGTCGGCGTGTTCAGCAAGCTGCTGACGATCGGCATCTATGCGTGGTGCGTCGAACACCTGGCGCTGTTCGCGCTGCCGGAGGACAACCTGCTGGTGTGGGCCGGCGCGCTGCTGTTGTACGACTTCTGCTACTACTGGCTGCACCGCTGCGGGCACCGGGTGAACATCCTGTGGGCCGCGCACGTGGTGCACCACCAGAGCGAACGCTACAACCTGTCCACCGCGCTGCGCCAGACCGGCAGCGGCGTGCTGCTGGGCTGGCTGTTCTACCTGCCGCTGGCCGTGCTCGGCGTGCCGCTGAAGGTGTTCGTGATCGTGGCGCTGATCGACCTGCTGTACCAGTTCTGGGTGCACACCGAGCAGATCGGCCGGCTCGGCTGGTTCGACCGGGTGTTCTGCTCGCCATCGAACCACCGTGCCCATCACGCGGTGAACGACCGCTACCTCGATCGCAACTACGGCGGCATCCTGATCGTGTGGGACCGTTTGTTCGGCAGCTTCGTCGAGGAAGACGACACCGACCCGCCGGTGTACGGCACGCGCTCGCCGCTGCGCAGCTGGAACCCGCTGTGGGCGAACGCCGAGGTGTACTGGCATACCGCGCTGGACGCGTGGCACGCCAGGCGCTGGCGCGACAAGCTGCTGGTGTGGCTGAAACCGCCGGGCTGGCGCCCCGCCGACGTGGCGGCGCGCTACCCGAAGCCGGATTTCGTGATGCCGAACGAGCGCTTCGACCCACCGCTGCCGCGGCCGCTGAAGCTCTACGTGCTGCTGCAGTTCGCGCTGCTGTTGGGCATGACCACGCAGTTCCTCGGCATGGCCGGCACGGCCAGCTTGCCGGCGTTGCTGGGCTACGCGGTCTACCTGGTCGCCGGCCTGTGCGTGATCGGCGCGTTGATGGAAGGCCGGCGCTGGGCGCCGTGGGCGGAAGGCGTGCGCGTGCTGGCCACGGTCGCGGTGCCGCTGCTCGGCGGCCGTTGGTTCGGCATCGGCCATTTGGACGGCCATATCGCACTGGCGATCGCGGTGGTGTTCGGGCTCAGTGCGATGGCGCTGCCATGGCTGCGTCCACCGTCGGTCGGCGCGGGCGTGGCCGCCGTTCCCGCTGGATCCGCAACCGCTTCGCTGCGGTAGGGTCGGCACCGTCCTTCGGCTAAAAGCGGCGGGCGGTGCCCGCCCTGGCAGATTTGCGCGGAATTTCGGCGGTCCGGCCGCTGGCGTGTTGCACCGCGCTGTGTGCCTGCCCATGCATTCGCTATGATCGCCGCTTGCTTAACTCAGGGGCAGGCGATGGGATTCTTCAGCAAGCTGGTGCGCCACAAGACGGTCGAGCAGTTGCAGGCGGAGGCCGGTACGCGTGGCGATTTCCGCCGTGTGCTGGGCTTGTGGCAACTCACCGCGATCGGCATCGGCGGCATCATCGGCGTGGGCATCTTCGTGCTGGCCGGCCAGCAGGCGGCGATGAACGCCGGCCCCGCGGTGGCGATCAGCTTCCTCATCGCCGGCGTCGGCAGCGCCTGCGCCGCGCTGTGCTACGCCGAGTTCGCCGGGCTGATCCCGGTCACCGGCAGCGCCTATACCTACGGCTACGCGGTGCTCGGCGAGTTCGCCGCCTGGATCATCGGCTGGGACCTGCTGCTGGAATACGCGCTGGTGGTGGCGGTGGTGGCGATCGGCTGGTCCGGCTACGTGCAGGTGCTGCTGAATTCGGCCGGCGTGCATCTGCCGGAGTGGGCGCAGCAGAGCATGAGCGCGCAGACCATGGAGTACTACCTGCAGCAGCTGTTCGGCCTGCACGGTTCGACGGCGATCGCCGGGCCCAGCGATGGCCACCGCTTCAACGTGATCGCCGCGGCGGTGTCGCTGGCGGTCGCCGTGCTGCTGACCGTGCGCACCGAGTGGGGCGCGCGCTTCAACACGCTGGTGGTGGCGATCAAGGTAATCGGCGTGCTGCTGGTGGTGCTGGTCGGCGTGTTCTACATCGACACGGCGAACTGGCACCCGTTCATCCCGGCGCGCGTGGTCGACGTCAGCACCGGCATCGGCCACTTCGGCTGGCAGGGCGTGCTGACCGGCGCCAGCGTGGTGTTCTTCGCGGTGTTCGGTTACGACACGCTGACCACCGCGGCGGAAGAATCGAAGAATCCGCAGCGCGACCTGCCGCGCGCGGTGCTGCTGTCGCTGGGGATCGCGATGGTGCTGTACATCGCGGTGTCGCTGGTGCTCACCGGCATCTCCCACTACAGCAAGCTCGGCGGCGAGGCCTCGGTGTCCGACGCGTTCGAATCGATCGGCCTGCACTGGCTCAGCATCACGATCGCGGCGGCCGCGGTGATCGGCGTCACCAGCGTGCTGTTCGCCTTCATGCTGGGCGCGGCGCGGATCTGGTTCGCGCTGGCCCGCGACGGCCTGCTGCCGAGCTGGTTCGCGAAAGTGAGCCCGCGTTTCGGCACGCCGGCGCGGCCGACCCTGATCCTCGGCGTGTTCACTGCGCTGGTCGCCGGCCTGCTGCCGATCGGCGAGGTGGCCGAGCTGGTCAACATCGGCACGCTCAGTGCCTTCATCATCATCTGCAGTTCGATCATGCTGCTGCGCGTGCGCCGCCCGGACCTGCAGCGCAACTTCAAGACCCCGGCGGTGTGGTTCACCGCGCCGCTCGGCATCCTGTTCTCCGCCGCGCTGATCTACGGCCTGCCGTGGATCACCTACGAGCGCTTCATCATCTGGATGGCGCTGGGCTGCGTGATCTACTTCGCCTACGGCATGCGGCACAGCAGGATGGAGCAGGCCGGGCGGACGTAACGCCTGCGGCGCTCAGCACGCGTCGGGGTTGCACATCACCCGGTCGCGTCCGGCGCTCTTGGCCTGGCGCATGGCCTGGTCGGCCCGCACCAGCAAGGCCTCGATGCCATCGCGGCAGCGTGGCGAGCATTCGGCGATGCCGATGCTGGTGGTGAGCGGGCCGTCCGGACGCTGGATCTGGTGTATCGACTGACGCAACTGCTCGGCACGCTGGCGCGCCTGCTCCAGGTTGTTGCCGGGCAGCAGCACCGCGAACTCCTCGCCGCCGATGCGGCCGATCAGGTCGCCCTGGCGCATCTGCCGGCGCATCGTCGCGGCCAGCGCGACCAGCGCCGCGTCGCCGGCGGCGTGGCCGTACTGGTCGTTGAGCTGCTTGAAGTGGTCGGCATCCAGGAACAGCATGCAGGCCGGCTGCTGTTGCCGGTGCAGCTCGGCCATCGCGGACCGCGCCAGCTCCAGGAAGCGGTTGCGCAACAGCAGGCCGGTGAGGCCGTCGGTGTTGGCCTGCTCGCGCAGCTGGCGCTCCAGCCGGAACTGTTCGAACAGGGTGCGCGCCATGAACGCGCGCAGCACCGTCGACAGCGCGATCGCGATCGCCATGTAGACCAGGTACTGGAAGACCTGCACGCTGTCGACGCCGCCGAACAGCAGCATCGGCAGCGGCCCCAGCGCGCACAGCAGCATGGCGACGACGAAATCCCAGCGGCCCAGCCAGATCACCGACGACGCCACCGGCAGCAGCAGCCCGGGCAGCACCACGGACTGCCTGTGCATGTCGCCGATGCCGTTGAGGTTGATGCCGATCTCCAGCAGCAGGACGCACAGCAGGGTCAGCGCGCTGAGCAGCCGCGGCTGCCGCACATGCCGGGTCCACGAGGTCACCAGCAGCAGCGGTACCAGCGGCGAGAGGCGCAGCCACAGCGGCAGCGGCGAGTGGCGCACCAGCGTGCTGGCGACGACCGCCAGCAGGTAGGCGAGCGCGCCAACCAGCATCAGGGCGTGGATCATCGGCCCCATCTGCAGCGCCAGATAACGGCTGTACTCGCGGCGCTGGTCCGGGTCGTCGGCAAGCCGGAGGCTTTTGAACAGGGCGTGCATGCGGTTCCCGCGGGCGGAGAGTGGGGGTGTCAACACAAGCCGAGCAAGATGGATGCCAGGTCGACGCAGTCGGCTGGACCAGTTCATGTGCAAGCCATGGTCGTGACCTTCGGCAGGGGTGAACCCCGGTGTTGCCGGTCTAGCATCGACGCCTCGAATTCCTGTCGCGGCAACTTTCCGCGACGCGGATTCCCGGAGCCTGCCTGGTCCTGTACCGCCTCGCCCCGTGGAATACGGCTCGAGCGGCAGCATCCGCCAGGCTTCCCTTTCCCACCCCGGAGAACGCATTGAAAGCCACCCGCCTCGCTTCCGCCCTCGCCGCTGCCGCTTTCGGCCTGGCCAGTTTCGCCGCGCTTGCCGATGTCCCGGCGCCGCAGGATGTGCCGTACCAGGGCACCTTGAAGATCAATGTGGACGCTACCGACGTGGCTCACCGCATCTTCCGCGTGCACCAGGTGATCCCGGCGCAGGCCGGTCCGCTGACCCTGCTGTATCCGCAGTGGCTGCCGGGCAACCATTCGCCGAACGGCACGATCGACAAGATGGCCGGGCTGGTGGTGAAGGCGAACGGCCAGGTGCTGCCGTGGACGCGCGACCCGCTGAACGTCTACGCGTTTCACGTCGACGTGCCGCAGGGCGCCAGCAGCGTGGAGGTCGAGTTCCAGTTCCTCTCGTCGCAGGACCAGCGCCAGGGCCGCGTGGTGATGACGCCCGAGATGCTCAACCTCCAGTGGAACTCGGTGACGATGTATCCGGCCGGCTACTTCGCTCGCCAGATCAACACCGAGGCCAGCGTGAAGCTGCCCGCCGGCTGGCAGGCCGGCACCGCGCTGGAAGTGGCCTCGAGGGACGGCGACACGCTGAACTTCAAGCCGATCAATTATGACGACCTGGTCGATTCGCCGATCTATGCCGGCAAGTACTTCAAGCGCATCGACCTGGATCCGGGCGCCAAGGCGCCGGTGCACATGAGCATCGTGGCCGATGACGCGAAGTACCTGGAGATCAAGCCGGAGCAGATCAAGCCGTTCCGGAACCTGGTCCAGCAGATGTACAAGATGTACGGCGCGCACCACTACGACCACTACGATTTCCTCGTCTCGCTCAGCGACAAGATGAGCGGCAATGGCCTCGAGCATCATCGCTCCAGCGAGGACGGCACCTCGGCCGACTTCTTCACCGAGTGGAAGAAGAACGCGCTGGCCCGCGACCTGTTCTCGCACGAGTTCAACCACTCCTGGAACGGCAAGTACCGTCGCGGCGCGGACCTGACCACGCCGAACTTCAACGTGCCGATGAGCGACACGCTGCTGTGGGTCTACGAAGGCCAGACCCAGTTCTGGGGCCAGGTGATGGCCGCGCGTTCGGGCCTGTGGGACACCGAGCAGGCGCACGACATGTGGGCCTTCACCGCCGCCACCTACGACAAGGGCCGCCCCGGCCTGGCCAGCTTCCGCAACGTGCAGGACACCACCAACGACCCGATCATCGCGCAGCGCCGCCCGTTGCCGTACCGCAACTACCAGGCCAGCGAGGACTATTACTCGGCCGGCCAGATGATCTGGCTCGACGTCGACGGCCAGCTGCGCGAGCTGAGCGGCGGCAAGAAGAGCATCGACGACTTCGGCAAGGCGTTCTTCGGCATGGAGAACGGCAAGTGGGACGTCAACACCTACACCTTCGAGGACGTGGTCAAGACGCTCAACGGCATCGCGCCGTACGACTGGGCGAAGTACCTGCGCACGCGCCTCGATGGCCATGGCCCGCTGATCGGCGGCATCGCGTCGCACGGCTGGAAACTGGTCTACACCGACAAGCCGTCCGAAGCGGTGAAGGCGATCGAGGCGCGCCGGCATAGCGCCGACCTCACCTACTCGCTGGGCGTTTCCATCGGCAAGGGCGGCAGCATCGGCGACGTGCTGTGGGACGGCCCGGCGTTCAAGGCCGGCCTGTCGCCGAGCATGACGGTGATCGCCGTCAATGGCCGCGACTATGACGCCGACGCGCTCAAGGAGGCGGTGACCGCCTCGGCGAAGGACAAGAGCCAGCCGATCGAGCTGCTGGTGAAGAACTTCGACGAGTACAAGACTATCCGGATCGACTACCACGACGGTCTGAAGTACCCGCATCTGGTACGCGACACCAGCAAGCCCGACACGCTGACCACGCTGCTCAAGGCACGCTGAGGCAAGCCTGCATCGGCCCTCCCGGCACCGCTCGGGAGGGCCGGTCGTGTTTCCGCTGCCGGCGGCGCTGCGTCCACCCCCGGGCAGCAACTCGGCTATACTGCGCTCCCCGCGGTGCCGGCCTCCGGCCACAGCCCCGCGCGCGGCCATACATGCGCCCGTAGCTCAGCTGGATAGAGTACTGCCCTCCGAAGGCAGGGGTCGTGGGTTCGAATCCCGCCGGGCGCACCATTTTCCTGTGGCATCTGCATGTTCTATGGCGTTATGCGCCATGGCGTCGCTGCGCGTCCGCCACGTTCCTTTATGCTCCGTGGAATGCCCACGCCTGCCGCCGCTGACGCCGAGAAACCGCTTGCCGCCAGGGTGCTGGTGATCGGCCATCGCGGTGCCAGCGCGCTGCGTCCGGAGCACACGCTGGCTTCGTATGCGAAGGCGATCGCCGACGGCGCCGACTTCGTCGAGCCGGACCTGGTGATGATGAAGGATGGCGTGCTGGTGGCGCGCCACGAAAACGAGATCGGCAGCACCACGGACGTGGCCGAGCATCCCGAGTTCGCCGCGCGCAAGACCGGCAAGCTGATCGATGGGAGGCAAGTGACCGGCTGGTTCAGCGAGGACTTCAACCTGGCCGAGCTGAAGACGCTGCGCGCACGCGAGCGGCTGCCGAAGCTGCGTAGCACGCGGTACGACGACCAGTTCCAGATCGCCACGCTGGACGAGGTCATCGACCTCGTCGCCGCCGAATCGAGGGCACGCGGGCGGGTGATCGGGATCATCCCGGAAATCAAGCACGGCACATATTTCCGCAAGATCGGTCTGCCGATGGAGGACAAACTGCTCGCCACGCTGGCTGCGCACGCCTACACCCGCAGCGCGCCGGTGGAGATCCAGTCGTTCGAGGTCGGCAACCTGAAGTACCTGCGCGGCAAGCTCGCCGACGGCATGCACGGCAATATCCGCCTGCTGCAGCTGCTCGGCGACGCGGTGGAGCAGCCGTACGACGTGGCTGCTGCAGGCGGCAAGCTGACCTATGCGCAGATGATGACGCCGGCCGGGCTGCGCGGGATCGCCGGTTATGCGGATGCGATCGGGCCGAACATCCGCGCGATCATCCCGCTGGAGTCCAACCGCACGCTCGGCGCACCCACCAGCCTGGTGTACGACGCGCATGCTGCCGGCCTCGAGGTACACCCATACACCTTCCGCCCCGAGAACCATTTCCTGCCGCCCGACCTGTGGCAGGGCGCCGACCCGCGTCACGTCAACCAAGCCGGTGCCATCGCCGAGATCCGCCGCTACCTCGCCATCGGCATCGATGCGTTCTTCACCGACGATCCGGCGATCGGGCGCAAGGCGCTGGACGGGCGCTGAACCATGCAAAAAGGCGCCTGCCAGGCGCCTTTTTGCATGCATGCCGGATCGAGCGAAGTCAGCTCTTCCTGATCGCGAAATCCTGCTTCGCCACCGGCTTGCCGTCGAGCGAGATCTCGACCTTGTACTTGCCTTCCGGCCACAGGTCGGGGTTCTGCACCTTGAACGTGGTGACGGCGGGGCCGTCGGTGGCGATCGATTGGCTGATGCTGCTGACCAGCTGGCCCTGGCCCTCCAGGTAGCTCCACTTCGCGTTGAGCGTGGCGCCGCCGGTGCTGCCTTCGGTGGCGACGCTGGCGTAGATAGTCTTGTCGTTGGTGGCGAAGCTGTTGCTGGCGCGGGTTACCTGGTGCTCGGCGTTTACCGCGCTGCCCAGGGTCAGCTTGGCTACCGTGAGCGGCGCGGGTGTGGCGGCCGGTGCTGCCACCGAGGCGGCGCTCGCCACGCTGGCCGTACCGGCCGGGGCTGCGCCGGCAGGCGGCAACGCTGCCGTCGTGCCGGCAGGTGCGGGCGCCGTCGTCGCTGACGCCGGTGCGGTGCTGGCCGGGGCCGGCGTACCGGCCGGCGCCGGTTCGTTCTTGCCGCAGCCGCCGAGCAGCAGCAGGCCGGCCACGGTGGCGCTGTACAGCACGGTGAAACGCATGGATCGTGTCATGGGAACTCCGGTGTCGATGACGTGGCAGGCCGCTCCCTGGCCGTGGGTCAGGACATCGAGGCTAGCGCCACCGATCTGAAGCGCCGATTACCGGCGGAAATCGCCGGGTCCGGACTTTCACGCGGCGACGACGCGTGGCGCTACTGCCGAACCGTGCGCGGATTGCCGGGCGTGGCCGGCGTGCTGCTGCGGAACGGGTTGATGTCCAGCCCGCCGCGGCGGGTGTAGCGCGCGTACACGCTGAGCTGACGCGGCGCGCAGCGCTGCGTCAGGTCGACGAAGATGCGTTCCACGCATTGCTCGTGGAATTCGTTGTGGGTGCGGAACGAGACCAGGTAGCGCAGCAGGCCGGCGTGGTCGATCGGCGCGCCATGGTAGGCGATCTGCACGCTGCCCCAGTCGGGTTGTCCGGTGACCGGGCAGTTCGAGCGCAGCAGGTGCGAGACCAGGGTTTCCGCCACCGGCGTGGCGGCGATGTCGGCCTGCAGGAAATCGGCGTTCGGCGGGCCGTAGTGGTCGATGGCGATGTCCAGGTCGTCGAGCAGGCGTCCATCCAGGTCGATGACGGGAAGCGCAGTGGCGCATGCGTCGCGCAGTTGCACGTTGACCACCGCGCCGGCCGCCGCGGACAGGTCGTGCATCAGGGTGGCGGACAGCGTCGCGGCGTCCGCGATGCGCTCCTGCGCGAAGCCGTTGAGGTAAAGCTTGAACGACTTCGATTCGATGATGTGCGGCGAGGACGCCGGCACATGGAACTCGGCCAGCGCCACCTGCGGCTTGCCGCGCAGGTCGAGCCACGACAGCTCGTAGGCGTTCCAGATGTCCACGCCATGGAACGGCAGCGTTTCGGCCACGCCGATCTCGGCGCGCTTGTCCGCGCGCGGGATCGGAAACAGCAGGCGCGGATCGTAGCGGTCGGCGTAGGCGGTGTCCTTGCCGAGCGGGGAGTGTTCGGGGGTGCTCATGCGGTGAAGTTTAGCTGTTCTTCCGCTTCGGCCCTTAGCTCCTCCCCCTGCGTGCAGGGGGAGGTGGGAGGGGGTTGCTCCGAGTTGCCGCAAAGTCAAAAGCACCCCCACCCCAACCCTCCCCTGCAGAGCAGGGGAGGGAGCACGGCGTTACATGTTCACCATGTGCATCATCGCGTCGGCGTAGCGATTGCCGGCGGCGGCGTCGGGAGGAAACACCGCGTCGATCGCCGCGAGTTCGGCGGCGCTGAGCCGCACGTCGAGCGCACCGAGGTTTTCGTCCAGCCGGCTGCGTTTGCGTGTGCCGGGGATGGCCAGCACGTCCTCGTCCTGCGCCAGCACCCAGGCCAGCGCCAGCTGCGCGGGCGAGCAGCCCTTGTCGGCGGCCAGCGTTTTCACCTGTTCGACCAGTTGCAGGTTGCGGGTGAAGTTGTCGCCCATGAAACGCGGGCTGCCGCGGCGGTAGTCGTCGGCGTCGAAATCGTCCGGCGAGCGGATCGCACCGGTGAGGAAGCCGCGGCCCAGCGGCGAATAGGCGACCAGGCTGACGCCGAGTTTGCGGCAGGTGGCGAGCATGCCGTTCGTTTGCGGGTCGCGCGTCCACAGCGAGAACTCACTCTGCAACGCGGCGATCGGGTGCACCTTGTACGCACGTTCCAGCGTGGCGCCGGAGGCCTCGCTCAGGCCGAGGTAGCGCACCTTGCCGGCGGCAACCAGTTCGGCCATCGCACCGACGGTCTCCTCGATCGGCACGCCCGGATCGACGCGATGCTGGTAGTACAGGTCGATGGTGTCGATGCCGAGACGCTGCAGGCTGGCGTCGCAGGCCGCGCGCACGTACTCCGGGCGGCCGTTGACGCCGCGCGCCTGCGGGTCGTCCGGGTCGCGCACGATGCCGAACTTGGTGGCGACGAAGGCCTGCTGGCGGCGGCCCTTGATCGCCTTGCCCACCAGCACCTCGTTGGTGTGCGGGCCGTACATGTCGGCGGTGTCGAGCAGGTTGAGGCCGCGGTCCAGTGCATGGTGGATGGTGGCGATCGATTCGGCGTCGTCGTGCTGGCCGTAGAACGCGCTCATGCCCATGCAGCCGAGGCCGAGGGCGGAGACCTGGGGGCCCGGCTTTCCATAAGGGTTCTTGCCGAGAGTGCGGGTCTGCATGGTTGTCGCTCCGGTGGGGAAGGTGGGTGCATGGTGCGCCGCGACGGCATGTGGATAAATGCTCAATAATGGCCATCACCATTTCAAAACAAGCAACAATGCCATGGACCGACTCGAAGCCATGCGGCTGTATACGCGGATCGTCGAGCTGGGCAGCTTCACCGCGGCGGCGGACGACCTTGACCTGCCGCGCGCCACCGTCACCCACGCGATCAAGCGGCTGGAGGCGCGGCTGGGCGCGCAGCTGCTGCAGCGGACCACCCGCCGCGTGCGTGCCACCCGCGACGGCGAGACCTATTACGGCCATTGCCTGCGCCTGCTGGCCGACGTGGACGAGGTCGAGACGGATTTCCGCGAGGCGCGGGTCCAGCCGAAGGGCCGCTTGCGCGTCGACCTGCCGGCGACGCTGGCGCGCCTGCTGGTGATTCCCGCGCTGCGGGATTTCTTCGCGCGGTTCCCGCAGATCCAGCTGGACATCGGCACCGGCGACCGCTTCGTCGACCTGGTGCGCGAAGGCGTGGATTGCGTGCTGCGCGTCGGCGAACTGGGCGATTCGGACATGGTCGGGCGCCGCGTGGCGACGCTGGAACAGGTCACCGTGGCCAGCGCCGCCTACGTGCGCCGGCATGGTCTGCCCGATTCGCTGGCCGCACTGCAGGACGGCCACCTGGCGGTGAACTGGGTTTCGCCGACCACCCACCGGGCCGAGCCGCTGGAGTTCATGGTCGGCCGCAAGCGGCGCGAAGTCGTGCTGCCGGGCTGCGTCAGCGTCAGCGGCGTGGATGCCTACCTCGGCTGCTGCGAAGCGGGCCTGGGCGTCGCGCAGATGCCGCGTTATCGCATCGGCGAGGCACTGAAGAGCGGCCGGCTGCGCGAGCTGCTGCCGGCACACCCGCCGCCGTCGCTGCCGATGACCATCCTGTATCCGCAGCAGCGGCAGATGCCCGCGCGGTTGCGGGTGTTCGTGGACTGGCTGGTGGAGCTGACGACGGATCAGCGCTGAGTTCAGGAGCGCTCTTGGTAGGGCGGGCAGTGCCCGCCGGCTCTTCGATGCACCGTGGTCAAGAGCGGCGGGCGATGCCCGCCCTACAACGCTGAAGATCAAGAGCGAACCCCTCCCCAGCCCTCCCTGCCTTGCAGGGGGAGGGTGCGATCAGGACGCGCGCGGCGGGCCGGGGCGCGGTGCGCTGGTGCCCAGGGTGTCGCTGGTCAGCGGCGCGCCGGCGGTGATCAGGGCGCCGCGCTGCTCGGCCAGGGGCAGGCGCAGCATGCAGTCCTCGAAGCCGGCCAGTTTCTGGAACACCGGCAGCGCCTGCACCTGCGCCACCAGCGCGGCCATCAGCGGCCAGCGTTCCGCGTCGATCGCGTAGCGCACGAACGAGGCGGTGCGGAAGAAGCTGGCGAGGCTGATGTCGGCAATCGACAGGGAGCCGAACACGAAGCCGTCGTCCGGTAGCTGCTGTTCCAGGTAGTCGAGCGCGGCGGGAATCTCCACCTCGCGCGCATGCTGCACCACCGCCTCGTTGGGCGCTTCGCCGAAGATGTGGCGCTTGATCGCCAGCTGGTGGAACAGCCGCCAGATCAGTCCGTCGGCCAGCCGCGTGTCGGCGTACTCCTCCAGCCAGCGGGCGCGGGCGCGATCGGCGATGTCGCGCGGGTAGACTGACGGCGTGGGCTGCTGGTCTTCCAGGTACTGGCAGATCACCGAGGAGTCGCTGAGCACCAGTTCGCCGTCGACCAGCACGGGCACGCGGCGCAGCGGGCTGAGCCGGGTGAATTCGTCGTTGCCGACGAACGGCGCGATCGGGTCGACCTCGTATTCCAGCCCTTTCAACTCGAGGCATACCAGTACCTTGCGCACATAGGGCGAGAGGTAATTGCCGATGATTCTGAGGCGCTGCGGCATGACGCGGCTCCGGGAACACGGAGGCCGCAGCGTGCGACGGCCGGCGCAGGCCCGTCAAGCAGGGCCTGCGCCGGTGTTCAGCCGGCGGCATCCGGCAGCGCCGGGATCGCCGTGGGCGAGCCGTTGGAATCCAGCGCGATCATCACGAAGCGGCCGGTGGTGCAGACCCGGCGGTCACCGCTGAGCGGGTCCTCGGCGGTCATTTCCACCTCGACGTGCATCGAGCTGCGGCCGACCTTGACCACGCTGGCGACCAGTTCGACCAGCTGGCCGGTACGCACCGGCACGCGGAAGTTCACCTCCTCCGAGCGTGCGGTGACCACGGTGCGCCGTGCGTAGCGCGAGGCCACGATGAAGGCGGCCTTGTCCATCCACGCCAGCGCCTGGCCGCCGAACAGGGTGCCGAGGTGATTGGTGTGGTCGGGGAAAACCATCTCCAGCAGGCGGGCTTCGATCGGGGCAGGGGGCATCGGGGTCGCTTCTGTGGGTGGCCGGGGGCGGGTTGCATGCTGTCCATGCGGTGGCGCATTTTGCGGGATGGACGGGGCCATCGGGACCAATGGCAGGGGTGCCATCGGTCATGCTCACGTTAGCATCGGGTGTTCGGGTGCATCTGGGCCAGGGTCGGCAACCATAGAAATCCGCTTTCGCAAGGGGAACGCAACATGGGCTTGAAGATCAACAGGTCGCGCGTGCTTGGCGCGCTGGTCATGGGAACATTGTCCGCCGGCGTCGCCGCGCAGGGACGTACGCTGAGCGCGAACGACTACGCGCGGGCGGAACGCTTCATGAGCTACAACACCGCGCCGCTGGTGGACCACGCGGTGCAGAAGGTCGAATGGCTGGACGACGGCCACTTCTGGTATGTCGACCACGATGCCGGCGGCGATCACTTCGTGCGCATGGAGGCGGCCAGCGGCAAGACCGCGCCGCTGTTCGACCAGGCGAAGCTGGCCGCCGCACTGGGCAAGGCCGGCGACAAGCCGGTCGATGCGAAGAAGTTGCCGGTGACCGGCTACGAGGTACGGCCGGACGGGCGGGTCGATATCGCCGTGCGCAGCAAACACTACGTGTGCGACCTCGCTGCCGCCGAGGCCAGCTGCGTCGACCGCGCCTCGCTGGTGAAGACCGGCAAGGAGCCGGGCGCGCTGTCGCCGGACAAGAAGAGCGAGGCGTTCATCCGCGACTGGAACCTGTGGCTGCGCGACGTCGCCAGCGGCAAGGAGACCCAGCTCACCACCGACGGCGTGGAGAACTTCGGCTACGCCACCGACAACGCCGGCTGGAAGCACACCGACAACGCGATCGTGGAGTGGTCGCCGGATTCGAAGCGGATCGCCACGTTCCAGCAGGACCAGCGCAAGACCGGCGAGATGTACCTGGTCAGCACCAACGTCGGCCATCCGAAGCTGGAGAAGTGGAAGTACCCGCTGGTCGGCGACAAGGACGTGACGATGATCGAGCGCGTCATCGTCGACGTGGCGGCGAAGAAGGTGCTGCGCCTGCAGATGCCGCCGGACCAGCATCGCTCCACCCTGTGCGACGACGTCAGCTGCGGCCCCGACGGCGGCTGGGACGACGTGAAGTGGGCGGCCGACGGCAAGACCCTCGCCTTCGTCTCCACTTCGCGCGACCACAAGCACGAATGGTTCCGCGTCGCCGACGCGAGCACCGGCAAGGTGCGCACGGTGTTCGAGGAAGTGGTGCCGACCTACTACGAGAGCGGCAACGGCGCGGTGAACTGGCGCTACCTGCCCGAGACGAACGAGGCGATCTGGTTCAGCGAGCGCAACAACTGGGGCAACCTGTACCTGTACAACCTCACCAGCGGCAAGCTCAAGCGCGCGATCACCAAGGGCGACGGCAACGTTACCGAGGTGCTGAAGGTCGATCCGAAGACGCGCACGGTGTGGTTCCGCGGCGTCGGCCGCACGGCGGGCGTGAACCCGTATTACCAGCAGTTCTTCAAAGTCGGCCTGGACGGCGGCAAGCCGGTGCTGCTGACGCCGGAAGCGGCCGACCACACCGTCACGCTGTCGCCGGACGGCAAGTCCTTCGTCGATGCGTATTCCACGCCGACCACGCCGCCGGTCACCGTGCTGCGCAGTGCGGACGACGGCCGCAAGCTGGCCAGCGTGGCCACTGCCGACATCTCGCGGCTGAAGGCCGCCGGCTGGGTGCCGCCGATCCCGTTCACGGTGAAGGGTCGCGACGGCAAGACCGACCTGTACGGCATGATGTTCAAGCCGACGAACTTCGACCCCTCGAAGAAATATCCGATCATCGACTACATCTACCCGGGCCCGCAGACCGGCTCGGTGCGCGGGCGCAGCTTCTCCTCCGCGCGCGCCGACCACCAGGCGATGGCGGAACTCGGCTTCATCGTGATCGCGCTCGACGGCATGGGCACGCCGTGGCGTTCGAAAGCCTTCCACGACGCGTACTTCGAGCACGTCGAGGACAACACCCTGCCTGACCAGGTACTCGGCCTGAAGGAACTCGGCAAGAAATATCCGTGGATCGACCTCGACCGCGTGGGCATCTGGGGCCACTCCGGCGGCGGCAACGCCACCGCGGCCGCGATGTTCCATTACCCGGACTTCTTCAAGGTCGGCTGGGCCGAAAGCGGCAACCACGACAACCGCAACTACGAAGACGACTGGGCCGAAAAATGGCAGGGCCTGCTGGTGACCGACAAGGACGGCAAGACCAACTACGACGCCCAGGCCAACCAGAGTTTCGCGAAGAACCTCAAGGGACGGCTGATGCTGGTGCACGGCACGATGGACGACAACGTGCCGCCCTACCAGACCTTGCTGGTAGCCGACGCGCTGATCAAGGCGAACAAGGATTTCGACCTGCTGCTGATCCCGAACGTCCACCACGGCTACGCCGAGGCCACTCCGTACGCCACCCGCCGGCGCTGGGACTATTTCGTGCAGCATCTGGCCGGCAATACACCGCCGGTGGAGTACAAATTGAAGGCGTGGCCCTGGCGCTGAGCGGTTGCGAGTTATGTGAGGTACCGCTGTCTTGGTCCCTCTTCGCTTGCGGGGTGGAAGTAGAAGCAACACGCCTGGTTCCTCCCCCTGCGCAGCAGGGGGAGGACAGGAGGGGGTGACGCTCTTGATCTTGGGCTTGATGAAGAGCGACCCCACCCCAGCCCTCCCCTGCGAGCAGGGGAGGGAGCAAGGCGATGCGTTGGGTCTTGCTGGAGGTCAGGGGAGGAGGCTCCGAGGTTCCCCTCAGCGCAGGCTGGTCGGCTTCGCGACACCTTTGGCGATCGCTTCGTCGAGCAGCTTGCCGATCTGCTGACTGGCCTGGCTGGTGGCCTGTTCCTGGCGCTTGCCTAGTGCTTCCTGTTGCGCGCCGAGCGCTTCCTGCTGCTTGCCCAGTTCGGCCTGCTGCCGGCCGAGCGCCGACTGTTGCTGACTGAGCTTTTCCTGCTGCCGATCGAGTTCCTGCTCGCTGGCTTCCAGCCTGGTACGGTTCGCCTGCGTTTCCGCGGAGCGTTCATGCTGGCTGGATGGCGCGGCGAGCATGGCTTGCCGGCTGGCCAGCATCGCGCGCTGGCCGGCGAGCTGCCCTTGCCTGGCGCCCAGCGCGCCTTGCTGCGCGCCCAGGGCTCCCTGTTTGCCGCCGAGCGCGCCCTGTTTGCCACCCAGTTCGCCTTGTTGCTTGGCCAGGGCGTCGACCGGCGCGTAGGCGGCCTTGGCGCGTTGCACGTAAGCGGGGTCGTTGATCAGGTAGGCCTTGTCGCCTCGGCGGAACCACATCATGGGCTTGCCGTCCCGCTGCAGGCGCTTCGCGGCAGCGAGGTCGACGTCGCTGCCGTTGACGATGGCCGCATCGCCATCGAGCAACGCGAAGCCTTCGCTGGCGTCGGTGTGGATGGCGACGTTGGCGTAGTGGGCGCGCAGGCCACTGACGTCGTGCGGCGGAACGGGTGGCGGTGGTGGCGGCGGCGGTGATGCCGGCGGCACGGCAGGAACGGCGGGAAGTGGTGCCACCGGAGGGGCCGGCGGTGGCGGTGGTGGTGGCGGCAGCAGGCTTGCCTGCGTGGAAGCCGGCGAGGTGGGGGCGCTGTCCGCGCCGGCCGCCGTCACGCGATAGGGCAACACGCCGACGAGGGCGATCAGTGCGACGAGCAGCCAGCCGCGCGTGCGCGACGGCGGCTGGTTCACGGTTTGCTGCAACATGGTCAGTCGCCTCTTGAGGTTGTGGAAGGACGGGGAAGCGCCGGCGAGGCCGGCGTGCATCGGTTGCGCCACGCCGAGGCGCAGCAGCAGGCGGCCATAGTCCTGCGGCGCGGCGTGGTCCTGCCGCAGGACCTGCGCATCGCAGGCCGATTCGCGGTTGAGCGCGTATTCGCGCATCGCCCAGCGCACCAGCGGGTGGAAGCAGAACAGGCACTGCGCGATCGCCGGCACCCACGCCAGCCACAGGTCGCCGCGGCGCAGGTGGGCCAGTTCGTGCGCGATCGCCATCGCTGCTTCGTCGGCGCTGAGAGCGTGGCCGGCCGGCAGCAGCACGGTGGGCCGCCACAGGCCGGTCACCTGCGGCGAGACGATCGCGTCCGAGACGCACAGCCGCGGGCAGCGGCGCAAGCCGAGCTGCCGCGCTTGGCGTGCGCAAAGCATCTGCAGTGCGGCGTCGTGCAGGGCTTGCGATTCGCGCAGCATGCGGCGTGCCCGCCGCCACTGCCGCAGCGCGATCAGCGCCTGCAACAGCACAACGGCCAGCCACGACAGGGCGACGCCGGTGCGCCAGGACAGCGCTGGCGTTGCCGGCGAAGCGATCGATGGCAGCGCGGCGTGGGCGGTCGCCGTCGTGGCGAAGAACGCCACGGGCAGCGCGGCCGGGCCGGCCGCTTCGAGCGGTGCGGGCGACAGCAGCGGAAGCTCCAGCGGCGCGTGCCACAGCAGGCCCAGCAGCAGCTGGGCGCCGACCAGCCACCACAGCATGCAGCGCATCGCCGCGGACAGGCGTGGCCATAAACGGCCGGCGAGGTAGACGGCGCCGATAAGCAGTCCCGCCTGGATGGACGTCCAGACCAGTCGCGTCAGCAGGATGTCCGAAAAATGGTCGAGTGCGTCCATCTCACGACTCCTTGCGCCGCGATTGCAGTTGCGCCACCAGCGCCTCGAGCTCGGCCAGCTCGGTATCGGAGACCTCGGCACGCTCCGACATCCAGGCCACGAACGGCGACACCGAGCCGCTCAGCGTTTTCTCGACGAAGCTGCCCACGGCGCTGCGCATCACCTCGCCCGGACCGGTGGCGGTGCTGTAGCGGAACATGCCCTTGAGCTGCCGGCGTTTGAGATAGCCCTTGCCGCGCAGGCGCTCCATCATGGTCAACACGGTGGAGCGGGCCAGCCCGCGCGGCTCGCCGAAGCTCGCCGCCACCTCGCCTACCGAGGCGGAGCCACACTCGTCGATGTGATGCAGCAGCGCCAGTTCCTGGTCGCCGATGGAGGGTTTGCGCATGGTTGCGGCACCGAGTGACTACAAGTGTAGTCAACGTACGCCATGACTACACGTGTAGTCAATAGGTCGCTGGTCATGGTGCCGGGCCGAGGGGCTCGATGGCGGCCCGAAAAAAAAACCGGCACCGAAGTGCCGGTTCTCGCGTGCTGCGTGCGGGCCGCTCAGAACGTGTAGCGCAGCGTCAGCATCGCCGACCAGCGCGACACCACGCGGCTGGGGTCGTAGAAGCCGCCGTCGTAGACCTGCAGCTGCTGCGGCTGGTAGTTGCCGCTCTTGTCGGTGGGCAGCGTGTACACGTACTGGCCCTGCGCGTTCACGCCGGCGTAGCTGGCGAGGTTGCGGGTCGGGTAGATGCCGGTGTTGCTCACCTGGCCCCAGTCCTTGTTCAGCAGGTTGAGGAAGTTGTACACGTCCAGGCGCAACTCGCCCTTGTTGCCCTTGAAGATGCCGGGCAGCTCCTGCGAGAAGCTCATGTCCAGCTCGTTCACCCAGGCGGTGCGGGCGCCGTTGCGGTTGGCGATCTGCCCGCGGTGGGCGTTCAGGTACTTCTCGCTGGCAAGGAAGGCCTGGAACTGGTCGATCAACTGCTGGCTGGTGCCCGCGGCGTAGGCGACCTTCGGGTCGTTGATCGCCGGGATGTAGACCGGATCCCAGCCGGAGACGCTGTCGCCGTTGGCGTCGTTGCTGAACACCCAGGTGTACGGCGTACCGGTGTGGCCGCTGTAGAACGCCGACACCTGCGTCTGGTAGTCGCCGAAGAACGCATGCTGCCAGGTCAGCGAGGCCTTCAGCGTCTTGGCCACGTTGTAGTTGGAGGTGGCCTCGACGTTGGAGTTCGGGTTCAGGCGGGCGACGCGCTGGTAGCCGTTGTAGGCGATCGTGTCGGTGCCCGGGTCGACGTCGGTGGCATGGTTGAAGGTCAGGCTGAGGTTGCCGAACCAGTTTGCCGAGAAGGGCTTGTTCAGTGCCAGGGTGAGGCTGTCCGACTTGCCCTTGCGGGTATTGGTGAGCAGGGTCGACTGCGTGCTGAAGGCGCGGTTCTGGTTGGCCAGTGCGTCTTTCGAGACCGGCGCCTCGCCTGGCGTTTTCCAGAACTGCTCGCGGCCGTCCGGCAGCACGCCAGTGGGTGCGCCGAAGTTCACCGCCTGGTAGAGGATGCCGTCGCGTACCTGGATGTGCTGGTACTCGGCCGACGCGGTCAGGCCCCACCACGGCAATTCGCGGTCCAGCGCCAGGCTGGCCTTCCACACGGTGGGCAGGCGGAAGTCCTTGGCGATGGTATCGATCGAGCCGGCGCCGCCGCCGGCCGGGATGTTCTGGTTGAACGGATCCGGACTGAATGCCGCCTGCGATGGATCGAACGTGTTGTAGGAGAGCAGGGTGATGCCGTTGTTCTGGTACGGGTTGGTCATCCACACCGTGGGCGGCGAGGTCTGGAACAGGCCGACGCCGCCGCGCAGCTGGGTCTTGTAGCTGCTGTCGAACAGGTAGTTGAACGACAGGCGCGGCTCGACCACGCGGTTGCGCGAGCCCACCGTGTAGTTGTTCGGGTAGCCGAAAGCCTGGTCGAACGCGGCGTTGTAGACAGGCGGGGCGCTGGAATGCGGGATGTCCACGCGCACGCCGTATTGCACCGACAGCTGCTCGTTGACCTGCCAGGTGTCCTGCAGGAACGGGCTGTACTGGCTGTACGTCCACTTGCCGGCGATGTCGTTGAGCGTGTAGCCGGGCGCCGGGTGGAACAGGATGTACGAGTTGTAGTTGCCGGCGGCGAAGTTGTCGATGCCCCAGAAGTTGTACTGGCCGAATTCGGTCTGCCCGAACAGGTTGTTGATCTTGTTGCTCTGGTAATCGATGCCGCCCTTGATCGCATGGTCGCCGGCGTAATAGGTGCCGGCGAGGAACACGCTGAACTTCTTCGTATCGATGTGGTTGTAGTGGCGGAAGCGCTCCTCGCCCAGGTTCACCGACGGGCCCTTGCCGGTCGGCGAAAGGTTCACGTTCACCGCCGGCTGCTGCCAGGGCGCGGCGGTGTCCTGGACGAACTTCTGAAAGCCGACCTTGGCTTCGGTGGAGAAGCTGTCGGTCCAGTCGTCGAACAGATGGGCGACGTAGTTGTTGGTGGTGATCGTCTTGGTATAGGTGTAGCTGGTCAGGCCCACGCTGTTCGGACTGTTGCCGCCCACCGCAGGTAACAACTCCTTGGTGCGCTGGAAGGTGAAGCTGGCGCGGTGGTTGTTGGTGATGTTCCAGTCGATCTTGCCGAGGTAGCGCTTGTCGTCGTAGGTCAGTCCGGTCGGGCCGCCGAACGTGCCCGGGGTCAGGCCCAGTTGCTTGGCCGCGTCGATGATCTTCTGCAGGTCGCCCGGGGAAACCTTGTTGCTGGTGGACGGGCCGTTGCCCAGCGAGTCGTCCAGGCCGTTGGCCGAGTCGGCGCCGATGCCGGTGGTCTTCTCGTGCTCGGCCGAGATGAAGAAGAACAGCTTGTCCTTGATGATCGGGCCGCCGACGTTGAAGCCGTAGGTGGTGTCCTTCTGATAGCCCTTGTAGTGGTAGCCCGGATTGTCGCTGGGCAGCCAGCCGGCGTCGCCGACCAGGTGGTTGGCGTTGCGGTAGGCGTAGTACACCGCGCCATGGAACTGGTTGGTGCCGGACTTGGTCACCGCGTTGACGTCGGCGCCGACCACGTCGGAAGACGTGTCGTAGTTGGCGGTGGAGATGTTGTATTCGGCGATCGTCTCGGGCGAGATCGGCGACTTCTGGTAGGGCAGGCCGTTTGCGTTCAGGCCGAACGGATCGCCCTGGGTCACGCCGTCGACGGCGATGTTGTTGTAGCGGTTGTTCATGCCGGAGGCGGAGATCGCGCCGGTGCCTTGGTCGGTCACGGTGACGCGCGGGTCCAGGCGCACCACGTCGTCGATCGAGCGGTTGCCCTGCGGGGTCGCCTGCAGCTGGCGCTGCGAGATATTGGTTGACAGTCCCTTGTTGTCCGAGGAAAAGGTCTGCGCCAAGGTCGAGGCGCTCACGGTGACCGCACCGAGGTTGCGCGCCTGCTGCTCGCCGGCGCCCATGCTCAGGTTGATCGACGAGGGCTGGCCCAGCTGCAGAAATACGTCGTTCTGCTCCACCGCGGCCATGCCGGTCTTGGTCGCGGAGATCTCGAACGGACCGCCCACGCGCAGCCCTTGCGCCGCGTAGCGGCCATCGGCGTCGGTGGTCACCGCCTTGGTGGTGCCGGTCGGCTGGTGCACGATCGTCACCGTGGCGCCCGCCACGGGCTGGCCATTGGCGTCCAGCACACGACCGCTGACGCCGGACGTGGTGATGTTCTGGGCAGCGAGCGGAGCCATGGCCAGCAACGAGGCGATGGCGAACGGCAGCACTCTGACGCGGATGGGAGTAGTCATCGGTGGTCCTTGAGTGTGGACGGCGGCGGGGGAGAATCGCCGTGCCCGGTCGCCAGGCACCGGGCCTGGCGGCATCGGATCGTCGATGGTTTTCCCCGGTTCGGACGAGCGCAGCTGCAGGGCGTGCTGCCTGCTGGCTGCGGATCGGCGCGTCATTCTAATCCCGCCTTATGACAAACCGGCACCGTCCGGGGGGAAGGCTCTTCACCGCGGTCGCAAGGATTTGCGGATCGACTCAGAACGCCATGTCGAACGCCACCTCGCCCTGCACGCCGACCTGGTAGGCCGAGACGCGGCGCTCGAAGAAGTTGGCCAGTTCCTGCACGTCCTGCAGGTCCATGAAGTCGAACGGGTTCTTCGCGCCGTACTTTTTCGGCATGTCGAGCTGGGCGAAACGTTGGTCGGCGCAGTATTCCAGGTACTGGCGCATGTCCTTCACCGACATGCCGGCGACGCCGCCGGACAGCACGTCCTCGGCGAACTGGGTCTCGCAGGCGATCGCGTCTTCCATCATCTCCTCGACCTGCGCGCGCATGGCGTCGTCGAACAGTTCCGGTTCCTGCGCACGCACGGTGCGCACGACGTCGAACGCGAACGCCATGTGCCCGCTCTCGTCGCGGAACACCCAGTTGGTGCCGGCGGCGAGGCCGTGCAGCAGGCCGCGCGAGCGCAGGTAGTAGACGTAGGCGAACGCGGCGTAGAAGAACAACCCCTCGATGCAGGCGGCGAAGCAGATCAGGTTGAGCAGGAACTGGCGGCGATGGTCGCGCGTCTCCAGCCGGCGCAGGTCCTGGATCGAGTCGATCCATTTGAAGCAGAACGCGCCCTTCTGCCGGATCGACGGAATCGTCTCGATCGCCGCGAATGCGCCGTTGCGCTCGGCGGGGTCGGGGATATAGGTGTCCAGCAACGTGAGGTAGAACTGCACGTGCAACGCTTCCTCGTACAACTGGCGCGACAGATACATGCGCGCTTCCGGAGCGTTGATGTGCTGGTACAGGTTCAACACCAAGTTGTTCGACACGATGGTGTCGCCGGTGGCGAAGAACGCCACCAGGCGCTGGATCAGGTGACGGTCGGCGGCGGACATCTTCGTGTTGAGGTCGCGCGTATCCATCGAGAAATCCACCTCCTCGACAGTCCAGGTGTTCTTGATCGCGTTGCGGTACATCTCGTAGAAGTCGGGGTAGCGCATCGGGCGCAGGGTGAGCTCGAAGCCGGGGTCGAGGATGTGGGCGTTGCGGATGGGTTGGGCGGACATGGAATTCCTTCGATTCAAAGCTTGCGCGCATAGGCGTCATGCACGAAGCGGCTGACATAGGTGGCGAGGCCGCGGCCGGCACGTGCGAGTTGCTGCATGTTCGCGATGTGTTCGCGGCCGGTAGCCTCGTCGGTGTATTCGTAGACTTCGCCGTTGACGAAACGAACGCGGATGAAGCCGTCACCGCATTCGTACGCGGTGACGCCGGAGTGGCCGTCGAGATTCCGGTAACGCTTCATCGCGATACCTCATGGCGCTATTGGCAGGCCTCGCAATACTCCGGGTTCTCGAGTGAACAAAACACCGCCGCGGCGGCTTCGGCCTGGTTGGGCACAGCCGACACCGTGGTCTTGGCGATCTTCGTGGCCGGCCTCGAGCGCAGGTAATACGTGGTCTTGATGCCGGCCTTCCACGCGTACATGTACATCGAGCTCAACTGGCCGATGTTCGGGTTTTCCATGAACAGGTTCAGCGACTGGCTCTGGTCGATATAGGCCCCACGAGAAGCCGCCAGGTCGATCAGCGATTTCTGCGGCAGCTCCCACACGATGCGGTAGATCTGGCGCAGGCGTTCGGGGATCGCCGCGATGCCCTGGATCGAACCTTCCGCCAGCTTGATCGCGTCGCGGATGTCGGACGTCCACAGTCCCAGCGTCTTCAGTTCGTCGGCCAGATAGCGATTCACCTGCAGGAAATCGCCGGACAGCGTCTCGCGCTTGAACAGGTTCGATACCTGCGGCTCAATGCATTCGTAGCAGCCGGCGATCGAGGCGATCGTGGCGGTGGGTGCGATCGCGATCAGCAGCGAGTTGCGCAGGCCGTGCTGCTTGATCCGTTCGCGCAAGGCATTCCAGCGTGCATCGTCGTGCGGCATGGCGCTTGGCCAATGATCGAACTGCAGCTCACCGTTCGCGGCGCGGCTTTCGGCGAAGCCGGGGTGTGCGCCTTCGGTCTCGGCCAGTTCGCACGACTGCGATAGGGCGTTGAAGTAGATCTCCTCGGCGATGCGCGTGGACAGCGCCAGTGCCTCGGCCGAATCGAACGGCAACCGCAGCTTGAAGAACACGTCCTGCAGGCCCATCACGCCGAGTCCGACCGGGCGCCACTTGATGTTGGCGGTACGCGCGGTCTCGATCGGATAGTAGTTGAGGTCGATCACCCGGTTGAGCTGGCGCACGGCCGTGCGCACGGTGGCGGCGAGCTGGTCGAAGTCGAACGCATGGCTCCCATCGACGGCGCGGACGACGTGCCGCGCCAGGTTCACCGAGCCCAGGTTGCACACCGCCGTTTCGGTCGCCGAACTCACTTCGAGGATCTCGGTGCACAGGTTGGACAGGTGGATCACGTTATCGAGTTTGGCCGTCTGATTTGACGTGGCGTTGCAGCGGTCCTTGAACGTCATCCAGCCGTTGCCGGTCTGCGCCAGCGTGCGCATCATGCGCGCGTACAGTTCGCGTGCCTTCACGGTTTTCACGGCGAGGCCGTCGGCTTCGGCCTTGCGATACGCAACATCGAATGCCTCGCCCCAGCTGTCGACAAAGTGCGGTACCACCTTGGGGTCGAACAATGACCACCCGCCGTCGTTCTCGACCCGGCGCATGAATTCGTCGGGAATCCAGTTCGCGATGTTGAGGTTGTGCGCGCGGCGGGCATCGTCGCCGGTGTTGTCGCGCAGTTCCAGGAAATCCTCGATGTCGGCGTGCCACGATTCGAGATAGACGCAGGCCGCACCCTTGCGCTTGCCGCCCTGGTTCACCGCGGCGACCGACGCATCCAGCGTCTTCAGCCACGGCAGCAGACCATTCGAGTGGCCGTTGGTGCCGCGGATCAGCGAACCGCGCGAACGCACCCGCGAATAGGCCAGGCCGATGCCGCCGGCGAACTTGCTGAGCTTGGCCACGTCGGCGTACTTGTCGTAGATCGACTCCAGCGAATCGACCGGCGAGTCGAGCAGGTAGCAAGAACTCAACTGCTCGTGCGCGGTGCCGGCGTTGAACAGGGTGGGTGAGCTGGCGATGTATTCCAGCGACGACAGCAAGCGGTACAGTTCGAGCGTCTCGCCGATCTCGCTGCCACCCAGCGCGCAGGCGATGCGCATGAAGAAATGCTGCGGCGTCTCGATCACGAAGCGCTGCTGCGGATGGCGCAGCAGGTAGCGGTCGTACACCGTGCGCAGGCCGAAGTATTCGAAGCGGCGGGTGGCCAGCGGGTCGATCGCATCGTTGAGCTTGCGCGCATTGGCGGCCACGAAATCGCGCAGGCGGGCGTTGAGGATGCCCAACTCCGCGCCGCGCGCGATCGACTGCGAGAAGCTCTGGATTTCCTGGCCGCTAACTTCCTTGTCGATGTAGGCGCCGAGCAGCCGGGCGGCGAGCTGGCCGTATTCGGGTTCCTCGGCGGTCAGGCCGGCGGCGGTGCGGATGGAAAGCTGGTCGAGTTCCTGGGTGGTGGCGCCGTCGTACAGGCCGCCGATGGTCTTCAGCGCCACGCGCAGCGGATCAACGCCGTGCAGGCCTTCGGCGCTGCGCGTCACCGCGCGCACGATCTTGTTGACGTCGACGGTTTCCTGGCCGCCGTTGCGCTTGGTCACGTGCATCTGCGCAGGGTTGTGCGGTGGGGTCAGTGCGAACGCGGTTTCGGGTGCGGGCGTTTCGCCGATGGCGGCGGGCGAAGCGGTGCGCGCGATGGTGCGCTCGCCTTCGGTGGTATCGAGGGGTTGCATGGCTGGTGGCTCCCGGCATGGACATCAAACGCCTGCTCCCGCGCGCAGGGCCTGATAGCGATGGATTCCGGAGGCGGCGCGCAAGCCGGGCGCCCAGCGGCGACCTGCTCCACGACGCACTTCCCCGCGGAAGCCGTCACTACGCACCGGGACTTGTTCGTCCCGGTGTGCCGGCAGGTCTTCGGACTTGCGGACATGGATCTGGCGATCCGCCTACTCGCTCCCGCTTCCCAGCCGCCGAGGGCCAGTGCATGTGGGTGCTTTCGTTTCCGCTTTACCGCTGCGGGGCAGTTCCGGATTCACACCGGATTCCCTTTTAAGCCCGACCGATGTCGCATCTGGTCGGGCACCGACCCACACAACATATCGGGTGGCCTGGGCAGGGTCAACCCAACAAGTTGTGCATAAGTCGTTGCGGAGGCCGCTTGCGGCGAGTGCCGGTGCGGGCCGCGGCGGGATTACAGCGCGTCGAGATCCAGCTCGCCGGTGCGGATGCGGATCACCTGTTCCAGCGTGCTGACGAAGATCTTGCCGTCGCCGATCTTGCCGGTGCGGGCGGAGGTCTGGATGGCCTCCAGCACGCGGTCCAGCTGATCGTCGGCCACGGCCACTTCCAGCTTGATCTTGGGCAGGAAGTCGACCACGTATTCGGCACCGCGATACAGCTCGGTGTGGCCTTTCTGGCGGCCGAAACCCTTCACTTCGGTGACCGTGATGCCCTGCACGCCGACTTCGGCCAGCGCTTCACGCACGTCGTCCAGCTTGAATGGCTTGATGATCGCCACGACCAGCTTCATGGGTGGTTCCTTGAAAGGCATCGGTTATGCCGAAGGTGCATTTTGCCTGTCCGGCGGGGCATTGTCGCACTGAGAACGGCACGTGTAGGACAATCCCTACAGTTTTTGACGGAGCATACCGATGGCGCGCCCGATTTCCCTTCACCTAGTATTTACCTCGACGAGCTCGAGGCGCTATCCATGATGGATAGGCAGGATATCGACAAGATTGCCCTGCGACTTGTGTCGTTGGTACCGCCAGGGGTGGCACAGGCGCATCAGGATTTGCGAACCAACTTCCAGGACGTTCTGGCGCAGGGACTGCGCCGCCTCGACCTGGTCACCCGCGAAGAATTCGAAGTCCAGTCCCAGGTACTGGCGCGTACCCGCGCCAAGGTCGACGAATTGGAGCGACGCGTGGCCGAACTGGAGGCCACGGTGGCTGCCCGCGCGGGTCAGTGACAACCACCTCCCGGGAGCCGCCTCCGATCCGTCACCCTCACCCCGAGAACGATCGGAGGCGGTTATTTATTAGCACTGCTGGATGGAGTCGCTTGATGATCGTTTCTGTCAGCGACCCATCCTCCATGCGCCAGCGATCCGCGGCCGCATGAGTCTTGCCGTCACCCTCAGCCGCGCCCAGGAAGGGATCGCCGCACCGCAGGTGATGGTCGAGGTACACCTTTCCGGCGGCTTGCCGTGCACCAATATCGTCGGCCTGCCCGAGGCCGCGGTGCGCGAGGCGCGCGATCGCGTGCGCGTGGCGATCCAGAACACCGCCTTCGAATACCCCGGCCGTCGCGTCACCGTGAACCTAGCACCGGCCGAGTTGCCCAAGGATGGCGGCCGTTTCGACCTGCCGATCGCGCTGGGCATCCTCGCCGCCAGCGGTCAGGTGCCGCGCGAGAAACTGGATGACTGCGAGTTCCTCGGCGAGCTGGCGCTGACCGGTTCGCTGCGCAGCGTCTCCGGTGTGCTGCCGGCGCTGCTGCGCGCGCGCGCGCGCGGGCGCCGCGTGGTGGTGCCGCTCGAGAACGCCGCCGAAGCGGCGCTGGTGCCGGACGTCGACGTGCGCGTGGCCGACACCCTGGCTGAAGTGTGCGGCTGGTTGCGCGGTGCGCACGAGCTGTCGATGCCGGTCGGTATTCCCAGCAATGGCGGCGCCGACGACGGGCCGGACCTGGCCGACGTTCGCGGCCAGTTGCAGGCGCGGCGCGCGCTGGAGATCACCGCCGTCGGGGGCCATCACCTCTTGCTGGTGGGTCCGCCGGGCACCGGCAAGACCATGCTGGCCGAGCGCCTGCCCGGCATCCTGCCGCCGCTGTCGGAATCGGAGGCGCTGGAAACCTGCGCCGTACTATCGGTGGCCGGGCAGGTGACCGACCTGGCGCGCTGGCGCCGGCGTCCCTTTCGCGCGCCGCACCACACCGCGTCGGCGGTGGCGCTGGTCGGCGGCGGTTCGTATCCGCGCCCGGGCGAGATCTCGCTGGCGCACAACGGCGTGCTGTTCCTGGACGAGCTGCCCGAGTTCAGCCGGCACGTGCTGGAAGTGCTGCGCGAGCCGATGGAATCCGGCCACATCATGATTTCGCGAGCGGCGCGGCAGTCGACCTTTCCCGCCCAGTTCCAGCTGGTCGCGGCGATGAATCCCTGTCCGTGCGGCTACGCCGGCGACCCGCGCTGCCAGTGCACGCCGGACCAGATCCAGCGCTACCGCGCGCGCATCTCCGGGCCGCTGCTCGATCGCATCGACCTGTGCGTGGAGGTGCCGCCGGTGCCGCTGGCGGAGCTGGGGACGCCACGCCATGAACGCGACGAGGATTCCGCCACGGTGCGCGCGCGCGTACTCAAGGCGCGCCGGCAATCGCTGATGCGCGCAGGCCGACCAAACGCCGAGATCAGCACGCGCGAGCTGGAGCGTGACTGCGCGCTGGGCCCTGCCGAGCGGCGCTGGTTCGAGAGTGCACTGGAGCGGTTGGGCCTGTCCGCCCGCGCCTACCATCGCGTGTTGCGGGTGGCCCGCACGATCGCCGACCTCGACGGCGGCGCCGCCCTGCTGGAGCGCGAACACCTGGCCGAGGCGCTGCAATACCGCCGCTTCTGAGTTTCGCCTGCCGGCTGGACGTCTCCACCGGTGCATGCTTCGATAGCGGCCTGATCCCTCCAAGGACTGCGATGACTATCGAGCTGGGCCTGATGCTCGCCGGCATGCTGATGATCGGCTTCCTGGCGCAGTGGCTGGCATGGCGGGTCAAGCTGCCGGCGATCCTGTTCCTGCTGCTGGCCGGTATCGTGCTGGGCCCGGTCGGCGGCGTGCTCGATCCGGACAAGCTGCTCGGCGAGCTGCTGTTCCCGAGCGTGTCGCTGGCGGTGGCGCTGATCCTGTTCGAGGGCAGCCTGACCCTGCGTTTCCACGAGTTGCCGGGAATCGGCAAGGCGGTGCGTGGGCTGGTCAGCTATGGCGCGGTGGCCTCGTTGCTGCTGCTGGCGCTGTCCGCGCATCTCGTCGCCGGCCTGGCCTGGCCGATCGCGCTGCTATTCGGCGCGCTGGCCTGCGTGACCGGGCCGACGGTGATCGCGCCGATGCTGCGCACCCTGCGCCCGAACGCGCGCATCGCCAACACGCTGCGCTGGGAAGGCATCGTGATCGATCCGCTGGGCGCGCTGTTCGCGGTGCTGATCTACGAGGCGATCGTGTCGCGCCAGGAAGGCCACACCATCGGCATCTTCGTGGCGACGATCGGCTGCGGGGCGGTGATCGGAGCGCTGTCCGCCTGGTTGATGGCGTTCTTCCTGCGCCGCCAGATGATCCCCGAGTACCTGCAGAACTACGCCGTGCTGGCCGCGGTGCTGCTCGCCTTCAGCATATCCAACACGATCACCCACGAGTCGGGGCTGCTGGCGGTGACGATCATGGGTATCGCGCTGGGCAATCTGCGTGGCGTGCACATCGACGACATCCTCGATTTCAAGGAAAGCCTCACCACGGTGCTCGTGTCGTTGTTGTTCATCCTGCTGGCGGCGCGGCTGCGCTGGCCGCTGCCGGACGGCATGCTGGGCGCGGGCATTGCCCTGTTCGTGATCGCGCAGCTGGTGGTGCGACCGCTGACTGTGGCGATCTCGAGTTTCGGCAGCGGGTTGAATTGGCGCGAGCGTACGCTGATCGGCTGGGTGGCGCCGCGCGGCATTGTGGCGGCGTCGGTGTCGGCGCTGTTCGCGCTGCGCCTGGACGCGCTCGGCGTGGCCGGTGCCGAGGCGCTGGTGCCGCTGGTGTTCACCCTGATCATCGGCACGGTGATCCTGCAGAGCGCCACCGCACGGCCGCTGGCGATCTGGCTGAAGGTGGCCGAGCCGGAGCCGCGTGGCGTGCTGATCTTCGGCTCGGACCAGGTTGCCCGCGCGATCGGCAAGGCGCTGGACGAGGCCGGTTTCCGCGTGGTGCTGGCCGACGACGACTGGGACGGCATCCGCCAGGCGCGGATGGATGGATTGGCCACGTTCTTCGGCAACCCGGCGTCGCCGCATGCCGAACGCCACCTCGACCTCACCGGCATCGGCCGGCTGCTGGCGGTCTCCACCCACCGCGAGCGCAACTCGCTGGCCTGCGTGCACTACCGGCAGGAGTTCGGGCGCGCGAAGGTGTATCGGCTGCGCAACCTGACCCCACAGGAAAACACCGACCGCGCGGCGCTGGCCGGCAGCCTGCTGGCGCCACCGCTGTTCGACGAGGAGATGACCCACGGGCGCTTCGCCGAGATGATGCGTGACGGCTGGCGGATAAAGACGACCCGGCTCAGCAGCACCTTCGACTGGCCACACTTCATCGAACAGTACGGCTCGAACAGCGTGCTGATGTTCGGCGTGGAGGAGAAGGGCGCGTTGCGCGTGGCTTCGGCCAAGCGCGAGCTGGAACCGAAGCCGGGCTGGACGGTGATCGCGCTGGTGCCGCCGATGGGGGTGTAGGAGCGCACCCTGTGCGCGATGCTCTTCTTAATCATGAAGAGCATCGCGCACAGGGGCTGTGTGCTTACGCTGCCGAGGCCTGCTTGAACTGTGCTTCTTCGGTCGAGCCCTTCAGCGCGGTGGTCGAGGACTGGCCCTGCTGGATCGCCTGGGTCACCTGGTCGAAGTAGCCGGTGCCCACTTCGCGCTGGTGCTTGACCGCGGTGAAGCCGCGGTCGGCGGCGGCGAATTCCTTTTCCTGCAGTTCCACGAACGCGCTCATCTGGCGGCGAGCGTAGCCGTGCGCCAGGTCGAACATGCCGTAATTGAGGCTGTGGAAGCCGGCCAGGGTGATGAACTGGAACTTGTAGCCCATCGCACCCAGCTCCTTCTGGAAGTTGGCGATGGTGGCGTCGTCCAGGTTCTTCTTCCAGTTGAAGCTGGGCGAGCAGTTGTAGGCCAGCATCTTGCCCGGGAATTTCGCGTGGATCGCCGCGGCGAAGCGGCGCGCGTCGTCCAGGTTCGGCTTGCTGGTTTCGCACCAGATCAGGTCGGCGTACGGCGCATAGGCGAGGCCGCGGCTGATCGCCTGGTCCAGCCCCGGGCGCACGCGGTAGAACCCTTCGACGGTGCGCTCGCCGGTGATGAAGGCCCGGTCGTTTGCATCGATGTCCGACGTGAGCAGGTCGGCGGCGTCGGCGTCGGTGCGCGCCACCAGCAGGGTCGGCACGCCGGCGACGTCGGCAGCCAGGCGCGCGGCGTTCAACTTGTCGACCGCCTCGCGGGTCGGCACCAGCACCTTGCCGCCCATGTGGCCGCACTTCTTCACCGAGGCCAGCTGATCCTCGAAGTGCACGCCGGCGGCGCCGGCCTCGATCATCGCCTTCATCAGCTCGAACGCGTTCAGCACGCCACCGAAGCCAGCCTCGGCGTCGGCCACGATCGGCACCAGCCAGTCGCAGTCGTCCTTGCCTTCGGCATGGTGCAATTGGTCGGCGCGCAGCAGGGTGTTGTTGATCCGCTTGACCACCAGCGGCACCGAGTTGGCCGGGTACAGCGACTGGTCGGGATACATCTCGCCGGCCACGTTGGCGTCGGCGGCGACTTGCCAGCCGCTCAGGTAGATCGCCTGCAGGCCGGCCTTGACCTGCTGCATCGCCTGATTGCCGGTGAGCGCGCCGAGCGCATTGACGAAGTCCTCCTGGTGCAGCGATTTCCACAGCCGCTCGGCGCCGCGACGGGCCAGCGAATGCTCGACCGCGACGGTGCCGCGCAGGCGCACCACGTCTTCGGCGGAGTAGTTGCGCTGCACGCCGGTCCAGCGCGGGTTGTTGTTCCAGTCCAGGGTGATCTGTTCGGCGGTGGGCAGGGTGGTCTTCATGGCGTGACTCCGTAGCGAAAGTCTGGATGGCTCGGTTCGAGCAGATCAGGCGAGCTGGTCGTAGGCGGGCAGGGTGAGGAAGTCGCCGAGCTGCTCGGCGTGGGTCATCGCGCCGAGCAGTGCGGCAGCAGCGTCGGCGCGGGCGGCACCGGGATGCTGGCTGTCGCGCAGGCGATGGGTGTGTGCGGCGACTGCGTGATCGAACAACGCAAAGTCGATCGGGGCGTGGTCGGGGAACTGCAGATCACCGTAATGCAGCCACTGCCACAACTGCGCGCGGGCGATCTCGGCGGTGGCGGCGTCCTCCATCAGATGGTGGATCGGCACGCAGCCGAGGCCATCGAGCCAGGCGGCGGTGTAGCGCAGGCAGACCTCGACGTTGTTGTCGAAACCGGCGCGGCTGATCGTGCCGTTCGGCGCGGCGAGCAACTGTTCGCGGGTCGCCTGCACGTCCTTGCGCAGCACACGCAACTGGTTCGGCGCGGGCATGTACCGGTCGAAGATGTCCTGCGCCACCGGCACCAGCGCCGGGTGCGCGACCCAGGTGCCGTCGTGGCCGGCCTGCACTTCGCGCAGCTTGTCGGCACGCACCTTGGCCAGCGCCGCCTCGTTCGCCGCGTCGTCGCCCTTGATCGGGATCTGCGCGGCCATGCCGCCCATCGCGAACGCACCGCGGCGATGGCAGGTCTGGATCAGCAGCTCGGAATAGGCCTTCAGGAACGGCGCGGTCATCTGCACCTGGCCGCGCTCCGGCAGCAGGCGATCGCGATGGCCGCGCAGGGTTTTCAGGTACGAGAAGATGTAGTCCCAGCGGCCGCAGTTGAGGCCGACCGCGCGGCGGCGCAGCGCATGCAGGATTTCGTGCATCTGGAACGCCGCCGGCAGTGTCTCGATCAGCACGGTGGCCTTCATCGTGCCGACCGGCAGTTGCAACTCGTCCTCCGCCGCGGCCATCACCGCGTCCCACAGCGCGGCTTCCTCCATGGCCTCGAGTTTCGGCAGATAGAAGTACGGGCCGCGGTCGCGGCTGTGCAGCGCGCGGGCGTTGTGGAATACGAACAGGCCGAAGTCGACCAGTGCGCCGGCCATCGGCTCGCCGTCCACGCTGAAGAACTTGTCGTGCAGGTGCCAGCCGCGCGGACGCACCACCAGCACGGCGGGGTTGTCGTTGACGCGATAGCTCCTGCCCTCTGGCGAGGTGAACGCGATGGTGCCGTTCACCGCGTCGCGCAAATTGACCTGGCCGTCGAGCTGGTTCGCGAAGGTGGGCGCCGAGGAATCCTCGAAATCGGCCATGAACACCTTCGCGCCGGAGTTCAGCGCGTTGATGATCATCTTGCGCTCGACCGGGCCGGTGATCTCGACGCGGCGGTCCTGCAGTGCGGCCGGGATCGGCCCCACGCTCCACTCGGATTCGCGGATGGCCAGCGTGTCGGCGCGGAAATCCGGCAGGCCGCCGGCGTCATAACCCGCCTGGCGCTCGCGTCGGGCTTGCAGCAGGCGCTGCCGGGTGGCGTCGAAGTGGCGCTGCAGCCGGGCCAGGAAACCCAATGCCGCGGGGGTCAGGATGCTTTCGTAACCGGCGAGGTCGGCATGGATCTCGACGCTGCCGGTATCGAGTCGTTCCTGCGGTACTGCCATGGGAGTCGCTCCGTGTCGTGGATGACTCGAAGCTAGGGAAGAATCATGTATTTGACAAAGTGAATGTTTCAATCATTACTATGAGCATAGACAATATTTATTCCAACTGATTGAATGAATTCGATGAAAAGGCCTGGCGATACGCTGAACAAGCCGAAAAAGTCGCGCCGCAACGCAACAAAAAAGCGTGTCGTTGGCGAGCATGCCGAAGAAGCGGGCGGCCGCTTCTACTACAAGGGCAACCGCCACAAGCAGCTGCGCGCGTTTGTCAGCGTGGTGAAACTGGGCACGCTGACCCGCGCCGCCGAGGCGCTGTACCTGTCGCAACCCACGATCAGCCTGCAGTTGCAGGCGCTGGAACGGGAACTCGGGGTGAGCCTGCTCGAACGCCGGCGCCGGCGCATCAATCTCACCGACGCAGGCGAGGCGCTGTACGAGCTGGCGCGGCCGCTGGTCGAGGGCTGGGACACGCTGGATCGCGACTTCCAGGCCAGGGTAAAGGGCTTGCAGGCCGGCCGGCTGACCATCGCCGCCGGCACCTCGACCATCCAGTACCTGCTGCCCGAGCTGGTACGCCGCTATCGCGAGCGCTTCCCCGCGGTGCAATTGCAGCTGGCCAACGTCACCGGCAAGGACGGCCTGGCCTTGCTGCGCGCCGACGATGCCGACTTCGCGGTCGGCTCGATGCTCGACGTGCCGAACGACATCGCGTGGGCACCGGTGCACCACTACGACCCGATGCTGATCATGCCGCCGGACCATCCGCTGGCCGCGAAGGACAAGATCACGCTGGAGGATATTTCGCCCTACGGCCTGATCCTGCCGCCGCAACGGCTGTCCACCTATCGGCTGGTCGACCTGGTGTTCCAGCAGCAGCAGGTGCCGTACCACGTGGCGATCGAGGTCGGTGGCTGGGACGTGATCAAGGAGTACGTGGCGATGGGCATGGGCATCTCGGTGGTCACCGGCATCTGCATCACCGCGGCCGACCGGAGCCGCCTGGCCGTGCGCAACATGAAACAGTTCTTCCCGCAGCGCAGTTACGGCGTGGTGATGCGCAAGGGCAAGTTCCTCAGCGCCGAGGCGCGCGCCTTCATCGACCTGATCCGCCCGGGCCTGTTGACCCATCGCGACTACGACGAGTCGGGCCATTCGGCACGCTGAGTTGCGGCCGTGCCCGCCGGGGTCAGTGCGCCGCCTTCGCGATCAGCGCATCCAGGTGCATCGCCCGGGCGAGTGCGACCGAGCCGTCGTACGACAAGTGTCCCTCGTCGCGGTACAGCAGAGTGCCGTCGAGTTCGGTACGGCATCGCCTGTCGTCGCACAGGAACGGATCGAACGACACCACCTCGACATCGGCCCGTGCGTGAACCTGCTGCAGGAACGCGAAGACCTCACGCTTGCTGGCATGGTATCGCGCCAGCGGGATGTTGCAGTCGATGAACCGGCCGAACAGCGTGCGGCTGCGCGCCTTGCGTTCCAGGCAATGGGTGTAGTCGAAGCCGGTGCTCGGCGGTGGCGCCACGATGACCACGCGCCGGCCCAGCGCCCGGATCCGGGCGATCGTGGCGACCAGCGTCTTCAGCGCGGTCCCGGCATCCGGCTGTTCCACCCGCACTTGCCCGTCGACCACATGCAGCATGCGCCGCGCCGGGTCGAAGTACTCGTAGAACGGACTGGACAGCACCACGGTGCGGATCTCCGGATGCGCGGCGAGGTACGCGATCACCGAGTCGTTGAAGCTCAGGCAGCGCTCGGCGAACTCGCGGGTGTATCTCCTGTAGACCTGGGCCAGCCCCGGCAGCGGACCACAGGCGCTCTTGGTGGCCTGCAATATGCCGCCCGGCATCGTCGCCGCCAGTCCGGGCACCAGGTGCATGGCGAAGGAATCGCCCCAGAGCATGGTCGCCGGGTGCGCCGCGTTGCTGCAGCGCATGGTGTATTCCAGGTGTTGGTAGGCTTCGCAGACCTTGTCGAAGCCGACGTTGTCGCGGCGCAGCCAGGCGTAGTCGATGGCCGGTCCGCGTATCTCGTGGGTGCCGGTGCGCGCGGCGAGGGTGAGCGGCACCAGTGCCAGGCACAGTGAAACGGCGAGTGCGGCCAGCGACCAGTGCCGTGGCGAGCGCAGCTCGAGCCGACGCACCGGCAGTTCCACGCCGCGGTACAGGGCGAAGCCCAGCAGCAGTGCCAGCGCGACCGCACCGGCCAGCACTTGCGGAGCCGGCGTGCCGAAGGACGGGTCGCCGGCATAGACGTTGTTGAGCAGGGCGAAGACCGGCCAGTGCACCAGGTACAGCGAGTAAGAAGCATCGCCGACAGCGGCCAGCGCGTTCGGGATCGGGCGGTCCTGCAGTTCGTCGTGCCGGCGCAGGATCACCACCAGCGTCGCCACGCAGACGATCGCGATGTTGGCGAAGTTGGGTGCGGGCAGCGGCCAGATCGGGATCACGAACAGCGCCGCCAGCGCCGGCAGGAACAGCAGCGACACCGCGCGCCGCCACCGCGGACCCTGCGCACCAGCCAGCGCCGCGAGCGAGCCGATCGCCAGTTCCCAGGCGCGCGTGGGCAGCAGGTAGAACGCCGCATCGGGCCGCGAGTAGGTCAGCGCGACGCACAGCGCGAAGCTGGTGGCCAGCACCACCAGGCTGCCGGCGAACCACCAGCGTCGCGGCACCAGCAGCAGCGCCGCGGGCAGCAGCAGGTAGTACTGCTCCTCGACCGCCAGCGACCAGACGTGCAGCAGCGGCTTGAGTGCCGCGGTGCCCGCGAAGTAGCCGGTCTGCTGCAACAGCACGAAGTTGCCGGTGAAGCTCACCGCGCCAGCGAGTTGCCGGGTGAAATCCTGCCACTCGCTGGCATCGAGCAGGAAGAACGCGGCTGCCGCGGTCACCGCGAAGGTGACGTACGCGGCCGGCAGCAGGCGCTTGGCGCGGCGGAAGTAGAACGTGGCGAAGCGGAACCGGCCGTGGCCGATGTCCCTGGCCAGCATGTCCGTGATCAGGAAGCCGGAAATCACGAAGAAGATGTCGACGCCCAGCCAGCCGGCGCCGATGAAGCCGGCGCGGGCGTGCTGCAGGATCACCAGCAGCACCGCCAAACCGCGCAAGGCCTGGATGTCGGTGCGGAACGGCTTCTTGCCCGGAGCCACTCGCATCCGCCGGCAGCTCCGTCAGAACCGGCGGGTCAGGGTGAGCCCCCAGGTGCGGCCCTCGTACGCGCCGGTATTCAGCACCCGCTCGCTGTAGCCGGCGTTCACGCTCAACTGCCACGGCGAGAAGATGCCGACGACCAGCGATGCGTTGATGTCGTTGGCACGGCGCCATGAAGTGAAGGTCTCGTCGCGCTGCCGGCCCAGACCGGCCTGGATCGACAGCCCGGCGTTCTCGCCCAGCCCGACATAGCTGAAGACGGTCAGCGCGTAGCGTCGATAGCTGTCCGGCGCGTAGTAGCCGTGGCCGGGATTCTCGTCGAACGACAGATGCTGCGCGATCGCGCCGAGGTCGAGCATGAAACCCGGCTTGCGCACCACCGCACGGCGCAGCGCGGCATCCCAGCCCACGCTGGCGTTGCTGTCGCTGTAGTGGTTGCGGCGCAGCCACAGGTCGCCGGTCCAGTTGAAGTCCGGTGTCCACTGCGCATGCCCGGCGATGCCGGTTCGATCCAGCCCCAGCGATACCGAGCGCGGCGAGGCGGCGAGACGGTCGTGGTCGGCCAGCAGGTCGATCCGGAAGCTGTCGCTGAAGCGCTGGTCGAGGCCCAGCCGCCACGGAGTCAGGCCATCGCCATCGATGGAGGAATGGCCCACCGCGGCGCTCAGTTCGGTATACAGCGAGGGCGCGTAGCGCACCCCGAACAGTCCGCGGTTCTCGGCGATCGAGCGGCCGCCGGCAACGCTGGCGAAGGGGCTGGCCAGCGGCGAGCGATAGTCCCAGCGCCCCAGTTCCAGCGTCCAGCGCAAGGCCTCGCCCTGCGCCAGCTCGGCGCGCAGCGTTGGTTGCGAGCTCACCAGGTCGTCCGAATCGGAGCCGCGCTGATAGCCCAGCGCAACGAAGGAATCGGTGTGGATGCGCACCGAGCGCTCCAGGTCGCGCGCATCCTTGCCGTCCGGCCTGGTGCGTTTGACCGCTTCGACATAAGGCAGTGCTTCGCGGGGTCGCGCCGACTGCCTCAAGGCGATGGCCTGGGTGTAGTTGGGCAGCAGGCCGTCCGGATCGGCGGCCAGCGGCGCCGCGTTGACCTGCTGCGCCGCGCGGATCCAGCCGCCCCACGCCAGCACCGATGCGAGCACGACCTGGCCCTCGTTGCTGCGGGTGGCTTCCGGATGGGCATCCAGCACGCGCTTGGCGCCGGCGTAGTCGCCATTCCAGGTCAGGTAGCGCGCCAGGTCGAGTACGGCGGTCTGGTCGCCGGGGTGCTGCGCCACGTACTCGCGCATCGTGTGCGTGGCGGCATTGGTGTGGCCCGACCACATCAGGTTTCGCGCCTGCGTGTCCAGTGGCTGCATGGCGGGGGTCTGCGCCCATGCGCCGGCTGGCGCCGCCAACAGCGCGCCGAGGAGACAGGCGAGGGGTTTCATTTGCGCCATTTGCGGTTCCCCGTAATCCACAGGTCGATGGCGAACTGGCCGATCGTGCGGATCTCGGTCAGCATCAGGAAGTAGCGCAGCGGCGTCACCAGCAGGCCCTTGCCCAGCACCTTCCAGCGCTCGCCGCGGGAGATCACGGTCAGCACGATCAGCGACAGCGCCGATTCCGCCAGCAGGGTGATCAGCAGCGGTTCCCACCAGCGCAGCAGGGCCATCACGATCAGCGCGGTGGGGAAGCCGATCTTCTCGATCGCGGACATGAAGATGATCCAGCCCAGCGGACGTCCGTAACGCTTCGTGACTTCCTCGCCGAAGGCCTGCCGGTACGGCTCCTGGATCTTGCGCATCTCCTGGATGTGCTGTCCGTACTCGCCTTGCTTTTCGTCACGGCGCCGGCGCATGCGTGCGAACGCCTTGAACGGGCTGCGCACCAGCGCATCGAAGTAGAAGCAACTCTGCAGGAACGAAGACGACCACAGCGAGACCTGGCGCGGCAGCTGCGTGGCCAGCGGCTCCTCCGAGCGTGCCGTCACGTCCAGCAGCTGGGTGTTGCGGTAGCCCTGATTGATCAGGGCGAAGCCGATGAAGATGTCTTCGGAGTTGGTCAGGTTGTCGCCGAACTGCGGCTCGTAGCGGTCGAACAGGTCCTTGACGTATTCGCGGCGGTAAGCCACCGCGCAACCCACCGGGTTGGTGATGCCGCCGAAGAACACCACCTGGCCGTGGAACACGAAGCCCTGCAGGAAGCGGTACAGGCAATCGCGGTAGATGTTGGTCAGGCCCCACCACATCAGCTGCAGCCGGCTGCGCGCGGCCTTGGGGTCGACGAACGGCGCGCCGGCCAGCACCGTGGCGTATTCCGGCGTCTCGGCCAGGGTGCGGCGGTCCACCAGGCGCATCGGCAGCACGCGGCCGCAGACCGAGGCGATACCGACGCCCTTGTAGAGTTCCTCGACGCAGCGGGCGATGTAGTCGGGCGACTCCAGGAAGGTGTCGCCGTCGAGGATGAACTCCACGTCCGCGTCGAATTCGCGCGCCTGGCGCTTGATCGTGGGCGTCTTGCCGATCGACGACTGGCGCCGGATCACCTGGACATCGAGCCCCAGCCGCTGCGCCACCTGCTCGGCGCAGCTGGCCGTGGCATCCGTGCTGCCGTCGTCGACCACGATGATGTTGCGCGGCTTGAGCGTTTGCCGCGCCACCGAGACCAGGCAGTGGGTGATGTTCTCCGCCTCGCGGTAGGCCGGGATGACCACGTCCACCACGGCCGTGCGCCAGTCGCGGGTGGGGGTCGGTACGGTCCGGTCCGGACCACGCAGCAATCCAATGACGCTGAGCAGCGCGTTAGGACTGATGACAAACCAAGGGGCGGTGGCCATGTTCGGTCCCTGTGAGGGCGATGCGTCGTTCGCGGATGAGCTCGTCGAGCGTGTCTTCCAGCGTGTAGCGGTGCTGGAAATCGGTGAGCGTGCGCAACCGGATCAGGTCCGGCCGGCGCCGCTGGATGTCTTCGAAATCCTCGCCGTAGGCCTGCAGGTACGGCACGTGGCTGATCGGCGAGTCGCTGTCGGCACGCTCGCGGATCAGCTCGGCCAGTGCGTTCATGCTGATCTCGCGGTCGTTGCCGACGTTCGCCACCAGCGCGTCGCCGCCCTCGCGCGAAGCGAGCAGGTCGAGCGCGCGCACGTTGTCGCGCGCATCGCAGAACGAACGCGTTTGCTCGCCGTCGCCATACACCGTGATCGGCTCGCCGCGTACCGCCTGTTCCACGAAACGCGGCACGACCATGCCGTAGCGTCCGGTCTGGCGTGGCCCGATGGTGTTGAAGAAACGCGCCACCACTACCGGGATGCCGAACTTCTGCGAGTAGGACAGGGCCAGCGCCTCGTCGGCGATCTTGCTGACCGAATAATTCCAGCGGGTGCCCGCCCGGGTGGACACGCTGAGGTCCATGTCCTCGGTCAGCAGTTCCGCATGGCGGTGGCCGTAAACCTCGGAGCTGGAGGCGACCACCACCTGCGGTTGCCAGCCGCTGGCGGCGATGGTGCGGAACAACCGTTCGCAGGCGGCGATGTTGGTGGCGAGCACGCGCGTCGGTTCGGCGATCACGCGGTACACGCCGACCACGGCGGCGAGATGATAGACGCGGTCTGCCCAGGCGGCGGCCTGCTGCAGCAACGGCCAGGTGAGCATGTCCGCCTCGTCGAAGCGGAAGTTCGGCGACGCCTCGAAAGGCGCCAGGTTGGCGCGCAAGCCGGTCGACAAGTCGTCCACCACATGGACCTTGTCCCCTTGCGCGAGGTGCAGCGCTACCAAATGGGAGCCGATAAAACCGGCCCCGCCCGTAATTAATACGTGCATGTTCGGATTCCCCTAGTGCATGCCTGCGCCCTGTTACGGGTCGCAATTCATAAATGTGATATGTATCACATTTCCAGTACATATTGACAAGCACGTGCCGTGCCAAGGGGAAAATCTATGCTAGGTGCGGATTTGCACCCGGCATGTTGTCTTGCAGTCGCGGGGAAGGGAGAACGGGAGGGCTCAAACGGGTCAGGAAAGGACAAAGAACGTCGCTGGCCGGGGCATCTCACCATCGTCACGGGTACGGTCCAACCGCTGCGGCGCAATGCGGGCGGCTTCATGCCGGAGTTCGGGGAGCGCGGGCGATCCGGCCGGCCCCGGTTTGCGAGTGGCCGGTGGGTGTACGAGGCCCGGAGGTGAAAGCGCGGGAGTGGGTCAGACGTCGCGGTGCTTGCCCTTGAACGGCGCGTAGAACGCGCGCAGGCGGACGAGGTCAGCGTCCATGTCGGCGCTGGTGTCGAACAGCGGGCCGAGCTGGATGATCTTGTCGGGATAATGGAACGCGACCGGGAAGATCGGCACGCCGGCGTCGTGGGCGATGCGCCAGAAGCCGCTCTTCCAGCGCTTCACCGGCTTGCGTGTACCTTCCGGCGCGATGCCCAGCCACAGCCGGTCGCGCTGGCGGAACTGGTCGATCATCTGCTCGACCACGCCCTTGGCGGCGCCACGATCGATCGGCATGCCGCCCAGCCGGCGCAGCAAGCCGCCGAGCGGCCAGAAAAACAGCTCCTGCTTGCCCATGAAGTGCACGTCGGCACCGATCGCCACCTTGATGAGCAGGCCCCATACGCCGTCCCACCAGGACGAGTGCGGCGCGGCGATGAGCACCAGTTTCGGCGTATCGGGAAATGCGCCGACCAGGCTCCAGCCGGCCATGCGCAGCATGGCGCGGCAGCTGCGGCGTTGCCACCCGTCGCGCAGTTGCGGCATCTGCAACGGCAATTGGGCGGGGGTCGGGAGATGGCCCTTCATTCGAGCTCCGGTTTGCGCGAACGGGTCTGCTTGATCCGGCCGCGCTGCTGCTTGCCGACCAGCCGGCGCTCCTTCGAAGCGCGGGTGGGTTTGGTGGCGACACGTTTCTTCGGCGGCACCAGCACGCCGCGGATGATCTCGGCCAGCCGTTCGCGCACGTCGTCGCGGTTGCGCGCCTGGTCGCGGAAGCGGCGGCCCTGGATCACCAGCACGCCTTCGGCGGTGAGCCGGCGATCACGCCGCGCCAGCAGGCGCGCGCGGATTTCCTCCGGCAGCGACGGTGAGTTGACCACGTCGAAACGCAGCTCCACCGCGCTCTCGGTGCGGTTCACGTGCTGCCCGCCCGGACCGTCCGCACGCAGGAAGCGCTCGACCAGTTCGGATTCGGGCAGGGAGAGGGTGCGGCTGATGGTCAGCATGCGGGGAGTGTAGAGGGCCGGAAGCGAGGAGGTGAAGCGAGGAGCGGGAAGTGAGAGAAAAATGGCCGTGCGTCCGGCCCCTGCTTTCTCTCACTCCTCTTCACTCACTCCAGGCAATGCCCAGCCGAAGCGTCGAAGCAGCCCGACATACGCATCGTCCAGCGGCGCCTCGATCTCCATCGCGGCACCCGTGACCGGATGCGCGAAGCGCAACCGCCACGCATGCAGCAGCATCCGGTGGCAGCCGAAGTGCTGCTTGTAAAGCCGGTTGTGGTCGCCGCGGCCGTGCTGGCAGTCGCCGATCACCGGGTGATGGATGTGCGCCAGGTGTTTGCGAATCTGGCGGAAGCGGCCACTCTCCGGCTCGGCCAGCAGCAATGCGTAACGCTGCTGCGGATACCGGCCCAGCGCGATCGGCACCTCGGTCGTGGCCAGCCGCCGGTAGTGCGTGCGTGCCTCGCGGCGCGGGCCGGTTTCGCGCGAACCGGGCAACGGGTAGTCGACCACGCCTTCCGCCGGCTCCGGCCAGCCGCGCACCACCACCAGGTACTGCTTGTGCACCGCGCGGCCCATGAACTGTTCGCCCAGTGCGGCGGCGACCGCCTTGCTGCGCGCGACCAGCAGCACGCCGCTGGTCGCGCGATCGAGCCGGTGTGCCAGGTACACGCCGTCGCCGACCTGCTCGCGCAGCAGGTCGATCAGGAACTCCTCGGCGTTGCCCACCATCTTCGAACGATGTACGGCCAGACCGGCGGGCTTGTTCACCGCGATCAGCGCGTCGTCCTGGTAGAGAATCTCGATCATGGTTTGGTTCTGCGCAGGAGCGCGCCTGATGCGCTCCTGCAGGTCAGCGTGAGCGCGGCCAGCCGAGCGCGAATGCCAGCAGCCCGGCGATGCCGGCGCACAGCGGCGGCCAGATGCCGTGTTGCGGCGCCGATGTCCACAGCAGGGCCGCGCCGATCAACAGCGCGCCGCCGAGCAGGCTGCAGGCGAGCAGCTTGTGCTGGCGCTCGGCGTTGTCGTGCATCAGCTTGAGCGCCGCCGGGTCGCTCAGCGCGCGCTGTTCGCCGCGGCCGATCTGGCGCAACGCCTCGCGTACCAGCTCGGGAAATTCCGGCGCGTGGTGCAGCCATTCGGGCAGCCGCTTGCGCACGTCACGCAGGGTGCGAAGCGGGCTGTAGCGTTCGCGCAGGATGCGCTTGAGCACCGGATGCGCGACCGCCCAGATGTCGATCTCCGGGTCGAGCATGCGGCCGACGCCCTCGATGTTGAGCAGGGTCTTCTGCAGCAGGATCAGCTGCGGCTGCAGGGTCAGCTCGAAGCGGCGCGCGGTCTGGAACAGCTTCACCACCAGCTCGGCCAGCGAGATCTGCGACAGCGGGCGGGTGAAGTACGGCTCGCACACCGTGCGCACCGCGGCTTCCAGTTCGTCCAGCCGCACGTTGGCGGGCATCCAGCCGGCGGCCACGTGCAGTTGCGCGATGCGTGCGTAATCGCGTTCGAACAGCGCGATGAAGTTCTGCGCCAGCCAGTACTGGTCGGCCTCGGGCAGCGAACCCATGATGCCGAAATCCAGCGCGATGAAACGCGGCTCGCCGGTGCGCGTGGGGTCGACCCAGATGTTGCCGGGGTGTGCGTCGGCGTGGAAGAAATTGTCGCGAAACACCTGTTCGTAGAACACCCGCACGCCCTTGGCCGCGAGCGCCTTGCGGTCCAGGCCGGCGGCGTCGATCGCGGCGATGTCGTCGCTGCTGATGCCGTGCACGCGCTCCAGGGTCAGCACGCGCGCACTGGTCAGCTCCCAATGCACGGCCGGCACGTAGAGATCCACACCGCTGTCGAAGTTGCGCTTGAGCAGGCTGGCGCTGGCGCCTTCGCGCTGCAGGTCCAGCTCGTTCTCCAGCATCTTCTCGACTTCGGCAACGACATCCAGCGGGCGGATCTTGTCGGCGTTCGGATGCCAGCGCTGGGCCAGCTCGCCGAGCGAGCGCAGCAGCTTCACGTCGCGGGCGATCTGCGCGTCGATGCCGGGACGCAGCACTTTCACGACCACCTCGCGGCCATCGTGCAGGGTGGCGGCATGCACTTGTGCGATCGAGGCGGACGCCAGCGGTGTTTCGTCGAATTGGGCGTATAGACGGCCAATCGAAAGTTTCAGTTCCTGCTCGACGATCGCGCGCGCCTCGCTGCCCGGGAACGGCGCAACCTGATCCTGCAGCAGGGCGAGTTCGTCGGCGATGTCGGCCGGCACCAGGTCGCGGCGGGTCGACAGCACCTGGCCGGCCTTGACGAAGATCGGCCCCAGCTCGGTCAGCGCATGGCGCAGGCGGGCGCCGCGCGGCAGGCCGCGGATGTCGATGCGCGGGCGCGCCACCAGCGGTCGCAGCAGTTTCAGCGGACGGTACAGGTGGGCGGCGTCGACCAGTTCGTCGAGCCGGTACGCCAGCAGCACCGAGGCGACCCGCAGCAGGCGCGGCACCACTTTCAGCGGCGTCACGCGGCGTTGCCCTGCAGGCGTTGCACCAACCGTTGCACGCGCGCTTCCAGCCGCTCGCTGCGCTCGCGCACGTCGTCCACGCCATCGAGGAAGCCTTCGACCTCGCCTGGCGCCATCGCCACGCGCGCTTCGTCGCGCAGCCAGTCGGCGCTGTCCTCGGTGAGATGGCTGGCGGTTTCACGGGCGTGGGCGAGCCCCTTGCGCATGGCCCTGGCCAGCGGCACGCCGAGCACGTCGCCGAAGCTGCGCGCGAACGCTTCCTCGAAATCCGGGGCGAACTTGCCGGCCAGTTTTTCCAGCCGGCGCGCCAGCTCGGCGTCGCCGGCGATCTCCACCTTGCCCGGCGCGATGCCGTCATCGTCGCGGCGGAACAGCATCGCCAGCAGGCTGCCTGGCGTGGCAGCTACCTTCAGCTGACTGTCGTCTTGCGGAGGGCCGACCTTCAGGCGCGCCTCGTCGACGCTGACGGCCAGCGCGAGCTCCGGTCCGCGCAGATGCAGTTGCACGCTGCGGCCGTTCAACGCGGCCAGCCTTTGCTGCGTGTCCGGATCCAGCGACAAGGTATGGTTCAGCGCGGTTTCCAGCGCACGGCCGGCGAGCTTGCGCAGCGGTTGCGGCAACCAGGAGTTGGGAGTGGCGGCGTTCATCCGCCGATTGTAGCCCGCCGGCCGGGCTCAGACGTCCGCGGCGCCGGGGAAACCCAACTGGCGCCAGGCTTCGTAGACGGCCACGGCGACCGTGTTCGACAGGTTCAGGCTGCGGCTGTCCGGGCACATCGGCAGGCGCAGGCGTTGTTCGGCGGGAATCATTTTCAGCACATCGGCCGGCAGCCCGGCCGTCTCGCAGCCGAACAGCAGCGCGTCGCCGTCAGTAAAGCGGGCATCGATATGCGCGACCCGGCCGCGGGTGGTGAAGGCGAACACGCGCGGCGTGCCGATCGCGTCGAGGCAGTTGGCCAGGTCGTCGTGTACGGCGACGCTGGCGTACTCGTGGTAGTCCAGCCCGGCGCGGCGCAGTCGTGCATCGTCGAGCTGGAAGCCGAGCGGACGGATCAGGTGCAGCGCGGCGCCGGTGTTCGCGCACAGGCGAATCACGTTGCCGGTGTTCGGCGGGATCTCGGGGCGGAACAGGATGACGTGCAGCATCCCGCCATTATCGTGTCCGTGCCGATCCGCGTCGAATGCTCAGCCGCCGAGCTGTGGGCAGACCACGCCGTCCGGCGGCAACGCGCAGCTGGTCGGCGCGGCCAGCAGGATCGCGCCGACGCCGCCATGGGTGGCGAGCTGCACGGAGGCCGGGGTGGTCGTCACCATCGCGCCGAAGATCAGGCCGCAGACCGCCAGGCAGGCGATGAACAGGCCGCGCAACATCAAGGTCTCGAATTTCATGGTCATGTCTCCGACGAGTGGGGAAAGTCCCTGTACGCCTATGGAGCAATCCGCGTGCCAAGCACGAGGCGTGGCACAAGTAATTGATTTCGTTGATGCATGATGCCGAGTTCGGTGACTCGAACATTGTCCGCGGACAGCCGTCCGCCCGCCATCGGACAGCCGGACACCGCGCCGCCGGCGTCGGCCCGACCGTGTCGCAAGTCATTTGCGATGGCTGCGGGGCGCCGCTAGCCTGCGTGGACTCATCCGTGAAACAGGAGGTTCACCGTGGCAAAGAAACCACTCGCCCTGCTCATCGCCGGCCTGCTGGCCTTTACCGGCGGCATGCCGCTGGTGCTGGCCGCGCCCGATACCGCTGTCGCGACCGCGGCAACGCAGCAGATCCCCGAACTCGCCTACACCCGCTTCACCTTGCCGAACGGCCTGACCGTGGTGGTGCACGAGGATCACAAGGCGCCGGTGGTGGCGGTGAGCGTGTGGTACCACGTCGGCTCGTCGTACGAGCCGAAGGGCAAGACCGGTTTCGCGCACCTGTTCGAGCACCTGATGTTCCAGGGCTCGGAGAACCACAAGGACGAGTTCTTCAAGCCGTTCGAACTGGCCGGCGCCACCGACCAGAACGGCACCACCTGGCTCGACCGCACCAACTATTTCGAGACCGTACCGACCAGCGCGCTGGACATGGCGCTGTGGATGGAATCGGACCGCATGGGCCACCTGCTCGGCGCGATCGGCCAGGCCCAGCTCGACGAGCAGCGCGGCGTGGTGCAGAACGAGAAGCGCCAGGGCGAGAACCAGCCGTACGGCCGCGCCAGCGAGCTGATCCAGGCCGAGGCGTTCCCGGCCAACCATCCGTACCACCACGACACCATCGGTTCGATGGACGACTTGAACGCGGCCTCGCTGGCCGACGTCAAGCAGTGGTTCCGCGGCTACTACGGCGCCGCCAACACGGTGGTGGTGCTGGCCGGCGACATCACGCCGGCGCTGGCGAAGGAAAAGATGCTGAAGTACTTCGGCGACATCGCCGCCGGCCCGCAGGTGCCGCGGCCGCAGCCGTGGGTGGCGCCGCGCAACAGCTCGACCCGCGGCACGATGACCGACAACGTGGCGCAGACCCGCATCTATCGCGAGTGGAACACGCCGGGACGCGGCACCACCGACGAGAACCTGCTGGAACTGGCCGCCGCAGTGCTGGGCGGCAGCAAGACCTCGCGGCTCTACCAGCGGCTGGTCTACCAGGACAAGCTGGCCGACGACGTCTCGGTCGAGGTGGAGCAGCATGTGCTGGCCAGCCTGTTCAACCTGCAGGTCGACGTGAAGAAGGGCGTCGACCCGGCCAAGGTAGAGGCGGCGATCGCCGACGAGTGGCAGAAATTCCTGAAGAACGGCCCGACCGCCGATGAGCTGGCGCGGGTCAAGACGGAAACCCGCGCCTCGTTCGTGCGCGGGCTGGAAAAGGTCAACACGCAGGCCTCGATCCTGGCCCAGGGCCAGCTGTACCGCAACGATCCCGGCGCCTACCTGAAGGACTTCAAGGAATACATGGCCGCCACGCCGGCGCAGGTCAGCGCGGTGGCGAACCGGTGGATCGCCAGGGGCGACTACACGCTGACCGTGGTGCCGGGCAAGGTCGAGGCCATCGACATGGCGAACGTCGCCGGCCGTGCCGCGGCCAGCGGTGCGCCCGCGCCGGTGCTCTCGCCCAGGGGCGACTACCGCACGGTGAAGAGCGACGTCGACCGCAGCAAGGGCGTGCCCGCGGTCGGCACGTTCCCGGACCTCAGCTTCCCCGCCTTGCAGCGCGGCAAGCTGGACAACGGCGTCGAGGTGATCCTGGCCGAGCGCCACACGGTGCCGGCGGTGCAGCTGCAGCTGCTGTTCGACGCTGGCTACGCGGCGGACCAGGGCCGCAAGCTGGGCACCTCCAGCTTCACCATGGCGATGCTGGACGAGGGCAGCAAGGCGCTCGACTCGGTCGAGATCGCCAAGCGCAAGCAACGGCTCGGCGCGATGATCGCCAGCGGCTGCGGCCTGGACTACTGCAACGCCACGCTCAACGCGCTGGACGACCAGCTGAAGCCGTCGCTCGACCTGTTCGCCGACATCGTGCGCAACCCGGCGTTCCGCGAGGCTGACATCAGCCGCCTGCGCGGCCAGTGGCTGGCCGGCATCGCCCAGGAAAAGAGCCAGCCCACCGGCATCGCGCTGCGCACCCTGCCGCCGCTGCTGTACGGCAAGGGCCATGCCTACGCGATCCCGTTCACCGGCACCGGCACCGAAGCGTCGATCAAGTCGCTGAGCGCCGACGACATGCGCGCGTTCATGGGCGACTTCATCCGCCCGGACAACATGCAGATCCTGGTGGCCGGCGACACCACGCTGGACAAGATCATCCCGCAGTTGAACGCGGCGTTCGGCAACTGGAAGGCGCCGGCCGGCAAGGTGCCGGCGAAGAACATCGGCAAGGTCGCGCCGCCGTCGCAGGTGCGCGTGTACCTGGTCGACCGCCCCGGCGCGCAGCAGAGCCTGATCCTCGCCGGCAGCCTGGCGCCGTCGACCGAGGCGCCGAACGACCTGGAAATCCAGACCATGAACGGTGCGTTCGGCGGCACCTTCACCTCGCGCCTCAACATGAACCTGCGCGAGGACAAGCACTGGGCCTACGGCGCCTTCAGCTTCCTACAGAACGCCCAGGGCCAGCGCCCGTTCATGCTGTACGCGCCGGTGCAGACCGACAAGACCGCGCCGTCGGTGGCCGAGATGCTGAAGGAGGCGAAGGGCGTGATCGGCGACAAGCCGCTGACCGCGCAGGAGATCGGCAAGATCAAGGTCGGCGACGTGCGCAGCATGCCGGGCGGCTACCAGACCACCTCGGCGGTGATGGGCGCGCTGCAAGGCATCGCGCTGTACAAGCGGCCGGATGACTACGTGCAGACCCTGAAGTCGCGCATCGAGGCGCAGACGGATGCCTCGGTGGAAGCGGCGGCGAAGGAGATCATCCATCCGGACCAGCTGACCTGGGTGATCGTCGGCGACCTGGCGAAGATCGAGGCGCCGATCCGCGCGCTCAACCTTGGCCAGGTGCAGGTGCTCGACGCCAACGGCAAGCCGGCAGACGGCAAACCGGCGAAATGAGCCGGCGTGCGGCGCCGGCTTTCACGGCGCCGCACGTTATGCGTTGGTTGCAGGACGCGCTGGCGTCCTCGCGTTAGGATGGAGGCCGGGCCGGCGACGGCTCGGCCTCTTTCAGTCAAAGTCACCGCTGCGGAGCTACCCATGCGCAAGACACTGTTGTTGCTCGTCCCCGTCCTCCTGCTCGGCGCCTGCAGCTGGGGCATCACGCTGGACGACGCGGCAAAAAGCGTGCGCACGGCGTGGAACGGCGACGTATCCGCCTGCCGCGACCTGGGCAAGGTCACCGTTTCCGTGATGGATCGCGTCGGTCCGGTCGACCGCAACGACATCAAGGTGCGCGACGAGCTGGAAGTGCTGGCCCGCAACGAGGCCGCCAAGATGCACGCGGACACCATCAAGCCGCTGGCCGAGCCGGCCGACGGCTCGCAGCCGTGGGGTGCCTACCAGTGCGGTGCGAACCCGGTGCCCTCGGCGCGCTCATCCACGCCGACCAGTTCGACGCCGGGCAACGCGCAGACGTTCCCGATCCACGGCCACTGACACCGGGATTTCAGCCCACCTCGATCCAGCCGCGTGCCCGTGCGATCCGCAGCGAGGTGCCAAACGCACCGCTGAGCACCTGCAGGCGGGTGAGGATGCGCAGCGTATCTTCCCCCGTGGCGATCCGCGGGCGGTCGCGGGTCTCGTTCTGGCGCACGGCGTCGTCGCCCCGTTCGTTGAGCACGACCGGCACCAGTTCGAGCTGGCGCAATCGTCCGTCGCGGTAGTGCAGGTGCGCGATGGCGCTTTCCCAGACCTCCGGAGGGTAATGGCCGGGGGCGGTGCGCGAATGGAAGATCAGGCTGCCGAGGCAATAGAAGATCGGCGCGTCGTGATGCAGCTCGATGCCATGCAGCAGCGGTGCCCCGTGCGCGAAGAATGCGCTGGCTCCTGCGTCGATGCAGGATCTGGCGAAGCGGTGGGTCCATTCGCGGGTCACGCGCATGTCGTCGCCCCAGTCATGATTGTGCAGGCAGGCGACGACGCGGGCCGAACCGGCGGCATCGCGGATCGCTGCATGGATGCGCTCGACGTTCTCGTTTTCCGGTTGGCCAGATGCGGCGAGTCGCAGTTCGTTGATGCCGGGCTGGGTGGCGGTAGCCGCGGCGCCCGCGGATCTTGCCGGTGGCCATGGCAATCAGGGCCACCGGTTGCCCGGCGGTGGCCAAGCGCGCCGCGCGGCTGGCGTCGGCAAGATTGCGGCCGCTGCCGGCAGCATGAAAGCCGGCTTCACGTGTTGTCTGCAGTGTCGCCAGTATGCCGTCGCGGCCGAAATCGCCGGCATGGTTGTTGGCCAGCGCGAGCATGTCGAAACCGAACGTGCGCAGGCAGCGCAACTCGTCGATGCCTGCCTCGTGCAGGAATACGCCCTCGCGCGTCGGCGCCCCGGATGCGCGGGTGCGGATCGCTGTCTCCAGGTCGGTCATGGCGACGTCGCCGCGGCGGATTTCCGCGATGACGGCGGCGAGCCCGGGGTAGGCGTCGGCGCACAGATCGGTCACGGCCAACCCGAACCGCTTCACCCGGCTCGACTTCAAGTCGCCGGTATACTGGGTCACCCGCGGCTATGCGGTGCTCGACCAGGCCGCCTTCCCGATCGTCGGCGCGGGCCGGAGCGAGCCCAACGACACCTACCTGCCGCAGTTGCTGGCCAACGCCAGGGCTGCGATCGATGCGGTCGATGCGCTCGGTTATCTCGACCGGCGGCGGATCGCCATCGGCGGCCATTCCTACGGCGCGTTCATGGTCGCCAACCTGCTGACCCATACCGACTGGTTCGCTGCCGGCATCGCGCGCAGCGGTGCCTACAACCGCACGCTGACTCCGTTCGGCTTCCAGCGCGAGGAGCGCACCTACTGGCAGGCGCCCGAGGTCTACGAACGCATGTCGCCGTTCCTGCACGCCGAGCGGATGAAGACGCCGCTGCTGCTGATCCACGGCCAGGACGATGGCAATGCCGGTACTCACACGATGCAGAGCGAGCGCTATTTCGAAGCGCTGAAGACACTGGGCGCGCCGGCGCGACTGGTGCTGCTGCCGCGCGAAAGCCATGCCTATCGCGCGCGGGAATCGGTGCTGCACATGCTGTGGGAGCAGGACCAGTGGCTGGAGCGCTACGTCAGGCAGCGTGCCGGTGAGGCTGCCGTCCGCTGAGGTCCGTGGTGGCGCGGCTGCAACGAGGCTGCCGTGACCTCCCATTCAGCACGCGGCTGTTGCCAGCCGTGCGGGATCGGCATAACATTCATCTGTATATATTATATTTATGTAATAGATGCATGACAGCTACATGCGCCGGAGCCCGTGAACAGTTTCCTCCCCACCGAACAGCGACTCGCCGTCACCTGCCGCCGCCATCCGGCATTTCCGCGCGAGCCGGCGGTGCTGGTGCGGCTGGTCAAGCATGTCTACAAACAGCTGCACGACGACGCCAATGCCTTGCTCAAGCCGTGGGGCATCAATCATCCGGAGTACAACCTGCTGATGATGCTGTATGGCACCGAGGGGTACACGCTGAACCCCTCGCAGCTGGCCGAGGCGGCGGGTGAAAAGTCCGCGAACATCACGCGGCTTGGCAATGAGTTGTGCCATAAGGGGCTGATCGAACGCGACAGCAGCGACCAGGATCGGCGCAAGGTCGCGCTGACCCTGACCGAGGCGGGCGTGGCGATGGTCGAGAGTTTCCTGCCCGAGGTCTGCAGCCTGCTGGAGCGGCAGGGCGCCGGCCTGTCGCCGCGCGAATCGGCGCAGTTGGAAAGGTTGCTGAAGAAGTTCCTGGACCACCTCGGGCAGAGCTGAGACATGGCCGCTTCCGCCATCGAATCCGTGCAGCGGCCGTCACGCTGGCCGTGGCTGGGCGATGCCCTCGCCGGCGAGGGCAACTCGTGGGTCTTCGTGTTCAAGGCCGCGTTGGCGTTGTTCGCGGCCACCTGGCTGGCGATGTGGCTGCAACTGGAAAAGCCGTCGACCACGATGATCACGGTGGTCCTGCTGATGCACCCGCAAAGCGGCATGGTGCTGGCGAAGAGTTTCTATCGCGCGATCGGTACGCTCGCCGGCAGCGTGTTCGGCCTGCTGCTGATGGCGTTGTTTCCGCAGCAGCGCGAGCTGTTCCTGCTGTCGTTGTCGCTGTGGGTGGCGCTGTGCGCCGGCGGTGCCACGCTGTACCGCAACTTCATGTCGTACGGCTTCGTGCTGGCCGGCTACTCCGCCGCGATCGTGACCATGCCGGCGATCGGCAACCCGCTCACCGTGTTCGATTCGGCGGTGATGCGGGTGAGCGAGGTGCTGCTGGGCGTGATCGTGGCCGGCGCAGTGAGCGACCTGGTGCTGCCCACCCGCCTGCGCGAGGTGCTGCGGCGCAGTGCGCGCGAACAGTTCGGGCACTTCCTGGACTTCGCCCGCAACAGCACCGGCGGCGCGATCCCCCGCGCCGAGATGGAGCAGGCTTACCTGCAGTTCGTGCGCGGTGCGGTGCAACTGGAAAACATGCGTGCGGCGGTGATCTTCGAGGATCCCGAGGCGCGTGCGCGCAGCAGTCGCATCCGCCTGATCAACCAGCTCTACATGGCGGCCACCACCACCTTCCAGTCGGTGCACCACCTGATCAACCGGCTGCAGCGCAGTGGCCGCGCCGATGCCGCGGATGCGCTGATCGCGCTGTACCGGCCGATCGGTGCGGCGCTGTCGCCGGGGCCGGCGCAGCAGCACGATCCGGCCGTGCTGGCGCCACGGCTACAGGCATGCGAGCAGGACCTGCCGTCGCTGGCACGGCAGTTGCGCGCCACGCTGCCGGAGATCACGCGGATCGAATTCGATACCGGCGCGATCCTGCTGCAGCGCTTCGCCGGTGAGCTGCGCGATTTCACCCTGGTCGAGAATTCGCTGCGCGCGAAGCGCCTGCGCGGCAGCGTGGAGCGGGTGCAGTTCCGGCGCGGCAACGACTACGTCGGTGCCGGCCTCGCGGTGCTGCGCACCTTCCTCACGATGATCACGCTGAGCGCGTTCTGGCTGGCCAGCGGCTGGCCGCACGGGGCCAGTGCGATGCTGATCGCCACGATCTTCGCCGGCCTGCTGGCGATGGCGCCGAACCCGATCTCGGCGGCGTTCCGCACCCTGTTCGCGCAGGGGCTGGGCATGGCGGTGGCGTTCGTGGTCACGTTCGGGCTGCTGCCGAGCTGCGATGGCTACACCATGTTCATCGTGGCCACGCTGCCGTTCCTGATTCCTGGCTTCTACGTGCAGTCATGGCCAGCGGTTTCCACCATGGGCGTGGGCTACGGTATCGGTTTCGTCTCCAGCATGCTGCTGACCAACCGGATGAGCTACGACCCGGCTTCATTCATCAATGAGGCGATGGCGCAGCTCGCCGGCTTCGCGCTCAGCGCGGTGGCCTTCATGGTGATCCCCGCGATCACCGGTACCGGCTGGCAGCGCGCGCGCCAGCTGCGTCAGCTGCGCCGGCAGGTGGTGCTGGCCGCCAGCGCGCCGCTGGCGGGGCTCGCGTACAGCTTCGAGAGCGTCAACCGCGACCTGTTCCTGCAAGTGGTGACGCATACCCGGCCGGACAGCCGCGAGTCGCGCGAGCTGCTGGCCTGGGCGCTGACCGTGCACGAGTGCGGCCGCGGCCTGATCGAGCTGCGCCAGGACATGGCCAGCAGCCAGTTGCCGGCCCCGCTGGAGCAGCGTGCGCAGCTGGCCGTGCAGGCCGTGGCGCAACTGTTCGAGGCGCCGGACGCGGCGCGCTGGCGGCAGGCCGAGCAGGTGGTGAGCGATGCGATCACCGACATCGCCGGTGGGCAGTCGGACGCATCGGCCGGCCGCCGCCGCGTGCTGCTGCACCTGCACCAGCTGCGCAGCGTGCTGCGCGACGACGAATCGGCGCTGGCGCCGTACATGCCGGCGACGGAGGAGCCTGTCCATGCCACATGAAATCTCGATTGGCGGGGCTCTGATGCCCGGCCTGGTCGTCGTCTTCTGCGGCTGCCTGCTGCTGATGTGGTTGCTCGATACGGTGATCGGCCGGCTCGGCCTGTATCGCTACGTGCTGCATCCGTCGCTGGTGCGGCTGGCGCTGTTCGTCTGTCTGTTCGGCGCCGCCGGACTGCTGTTGATCCACTGAGTCCATCCCATGAACAACAAACCCCTGTTGCTGCGCCTTGCCATCACCAGCGTCGTCGTCATCGTCGCAGTCTTGCTCGGCCATGCGCTGTGGAAGCACTACCTGTATTCGCCATGGACCCGCGACGGCCGCGTACGCGCGGAGGTGGTACGGATCGCGCCGGACGTCTCCGGCCCGGTCACCACCGTGGCGGTGAGCGACAACCAGCTGGTGCACAAGGGCGACCTGCTGTTCACCATCGACCCCGCGCGTTTCCGCTACGCGGTCAATCAGGCGCAGGCCAACCTGGATGCCGCCGAGGCCAGCGCGCGTGCCGCCGGAGCCAACATCAACGCCGCGCTGGCGGGCGCCGCCGCGCGCCGGGCGGAGTACGAGATGCGCGCGCAGGAGGCCGCGCGCCGCCAGCGCCTGGGCGACATCATCACCAAGGAAGAGCGCACCGACGCCGCGGCCACTGCGAATTCTGCCCGCGCCACCTGGGCGCAGGCGCAGGCCGGTGGCAGCCAGGCCTCGGCCGCGCGCGAGCAGGCGCAGGCCGCGGTGGAGCAGGCGCAGGCGGCATTGGACCAGGCCAGGCTCGACCTCGAACGCACCCAGGTGCGTGCGCCGGTGGACGGCTACGTCACCAACCTCGACATCCGCGTCGGCGACTACGCCACCACCGGCAGTCCGCGGCTGGCGCTGATCGACAGCCACAGCTACTACCTCTACGGCTACTTCGAGGAAACCAAGCTGCCGCAGCTGCGCGTGGGCGACCCGGTCGACATCCGCCTGATGGCCGGCGGCGTGAAGCTGAAGGGCACGATCACCGGCATCGCGCGCGGCATCACCGACCGCGACAACCCCACCGGCAGCGATCTGCTGGCCGACGTCAACCCCACCTTCAACTGGGTGCGGCTGGCCCAGCGCGTGCCGGTGCGCATCGCGATCGATACCAGCCGTCTGCCGGGCGACACCCTGATCGCCGCCGGCATGACCGCCACCATCGAGGTGCAACCGCGCACGGCTGGCAAGTAGCAGCGGTAGGCGTACCGTGCGTGGTTTGCGATGATGCGTGCTGTTGCCTGCCGATCTCGCCATGAACAAGTTGATCACCGCACCGGGTCGTCTCGCGCGGCGCATGCTGCCGTTCCGGCGCAAGCCGGAGACGCACGCCGAGCTGCCGTTCTTCGCGGTGCCGGCCGACGCCATCGCCGTGCTGCCCGACCCGGCCGCGTTCCGGCAGACCCTGCTGCGCCTGATCGCGCAGGCCAGCCGGCGCATCGTGATCGTGACGCTGTACCTGCAGGACGACGACGGCGGGCGCGAGGTGCTCGACGCGCTGTACGCGGCGAAGGCGCGGCAGCCGGCGTTGCAGGTGTCGGTGTTCGTCGACTGGCACCGGGCGCGGCGCGGCCTGATCGGCAAGCAGAAGAGCGAAGGCAATGCGGGCATGTACCGCGAGTACGCCGCGCGGCTCGGTCCGGGCGTCGACATCTACGGCGTGCCGGTGCAGAACCGCGAGTTGTTCGGCGTGCTGCACCTGAAGGGCTTCGTGATCGACGATACCGTGCTGTACAGCGGCGCCAGCCTCAACGACGTCTACCTGGTACGACACGGGCGCTACCGGCTCGACCGCTACCACCTGCTGCAGCATCGTGGGCTGGCCGATGCGATGGCGGGCTTCGTGCAGCGGCACTTCGCCGGCAGCGAAGCGGTGCGCCGCCTCGACGAAGGCGAGCTGCCGTCGACGAAAGCCTTGCAGCCGGCGATCCGCGAGTTGCGCCAGGACCTGCAGCGCGCCGTGTACGAGGTGCCGTGCGACACGCTGGATGCCGGCGAGGTGGCGGTGACGCCGCTGCCCGGCTTCGGCCGCGGCGACAACACGCTCAACGAGGCCTTGCTGGCGCTGCTGCGCGGCACGCGCCAGCGGGTGATCCTGCTGACGCCGTATTTCAACTTGCCGCGGCCGCTGCGCATCGTGCTGGGCCAGCTGCTGCGGCGCGGCTGCCGCATCGACATCATGGTCGGCGACAAGGCCGCGAACGATTTCTATATCCCGCCGGAGCAGCCGTTCAAGACCATCGGCCTGCTGCCGTACCTGTACGAGAACAACCTGCGCCGCTTCGCGCGGACGCACCGCCGGCAGATCGACAGCGGCCAGCTCAACCTCTACCTGTGGCGCGACGGTGACAACAGCTACCACCTGAAAGGGCTGTTCATCGACGACGACGTGGCCGTGCTGACCGGCAACAACCTCAACCCGCGCGCGTGGTCGCTGGATCTGGAAAACGGCCTGGTGCTGCGCGATCCCGCGCGCCTGCTGCAGGCGAAGCACGAAGCGGAATGGGCGGCCTTGCGCCGGCATGCCACGCGCCTGGCCGATTACCGTGCGCTGGAAAGCCCGCGGCACTATCCGGCCGAAGTACGCAGGCTGCTGCGACGCTTGAACCGCACACGGCTGGACCGGCTGGTCAACCGTCTGCTGTAGGTCGTGCGGCAAGTTTCGTAGGGCGGGCAATGCCCGCCGCTCCTGCTCCAGGTTGTATCGGCAGCGCTGAAAAAACCGGCGGGCGGTGCCCGCCCTACGAGGCGGCGAGCCGGTTGAGCCGCATGCCCAGCCAGTTCGCCACGTTCGGCCATTCGTCGGCGAGGATGCTGAAGCAGACGGTGTTGCGCAGGCTGCCGTCGGTGCGGCGCTTGTGTGCGCGCAGCACGCCTTCGCGCTGCGCGCCGAGGCGCTCGATTGCGCGCTGCGAATCCTCGTTGAGTTCGTCGGTGTGGAAGGCCACCGCCACGCAGCCCAGCGTCTCGAACGCGTGCTCCAGCAACAGGCGCTTGCAGGCGGTGTTGAGGTGGCTTTTCTGCCAGCGTTTCGCGTACCAGGTGTAGCCGATGGCCAGGCGCGGCAGCGCGGCGTCGATCTCGTAATAACGTGTGCAGCCGACGATCTCGCCGCTGCCGGTTTCGCGCACGGCGAACGGCAGCATGTGTCCTTCGGCCTGGCCCTGCAGCGCTTTTTCGACGTAGTCGCGCGCGTGGCCCGGTGGCGGCACGCTGGTGACCATGAGGTTCCACAGCTCGCCGTCGGCGGCGGCGGCTTCCAGTGCCGGTACGTGGTCCAGGCTCAAGGGCTCCAGCACGACATGGTCGTCCTGCAGGCGGATCGGGGCGAACGGGGTCATGGGCAATCCGGCGTGGCGTTCAGGCGTCGAGGTCGGGGATCAGCTTGCTCTCGAGCCGCGCGATGTTGTCTTTCAGCAGCAGCTTGCGCTTCTTCAGCCGGGTCAGCTGCAGTTCGTCGCGGCCGATGGCCGAGGCCAGCCGATCGATCGCCGCGTCGAGGTCGCGATGCTCCATCCGCAACTCGGCCAGGAGATGGACGATCTCGGCGTGATCCTGAACCTGCATGGCGAGCGGCGGCGACTGGGGGCGATTTCCCTAGTTTAACGCTGTTTGCGGGTCGGTAGCGGGGTGCGTGGCCCGCTACAATGGGGGTTCTTTATCGTCCGATCGGCCGTCATGTCCGTCCAGCTCGAGATCCCCCGTCCACCCGTCGCCGAGGCCGGCAAACTGGCCAGGCGCCTGCGCCGCCAGGTCGGGCAGGCGATCGGCGATTTCGGCATGATCGAGGACGGCGACAAGGTGATGGTGTGCCTGTCCGGGGGCAAGGATTCCTACACCCTGCTGGATCTGCTGCTGCAGTTGCAGGCGAAGGCGTCGGTGCGCTTCGAGCTGATCGCGGTGAACCTCGACCAGAAGCAGCCGGATTTCCCCGAGCATGTGTTGCCGGATTACCTCACCGCGCGCGGCGTGCCGTTCCACATCATCGAGCAGGACACCTACAGCACGGTGACGCGGGTGATCCCCGCGGGCAAGACCATGTGCAGCCTGTGTTCGCGGCTGCGCCGAGGCGCGCTGTACACCTGGGCGGCGGCGAACGGCATCACCAAGATCGCGCTAGGCCATCATCGCGACGACATCCTCGCCACGTTCTTCCTGAATATGTTCTACCAGGCGCAGCTGAAGGCGATGCCGCCGAAGCTGCGCTCGGACGACGGCCGCCACGTGGTGATCCGCCCGCTGGCGTATTGCCGCGAGAGCGACATCGCCGAGTACGCGGCGCAGCAACGGTTCCCGATCATCCCGTGCAACCTGTGCGGTTCGCAGGACAACCTGCAGCGCCAGGCGGTGCAGCGCATGCTGGCCGCATGGGAACAGCTGCAGCCCGGGCGCAGCGAGAACATCTTCCGCGCGCTGACGCATGTGTCACCCTCGCATCTGGCGGATCGCCAGCTGTTCGATTTCGCGCTGGGCGCGTCGTCTGCCGCGGCCTGGCCTGCCGACGCGGCGGATGAGACCGCGAACCCGCAAGCTTGAACATTCCGCCCACCCTTCCACTGTCTGTCGAGTAACCGCCGTGTCCTTCTTTGCATCCGTTGAAATGGCCCCGGGCGATCCGATCCTGGGCCTCACCGAAACCTACGTGGCCGATCCGCGCCCGGGCAAGATCAACCTTGGCGTGGGCATCTACGTCGACGAACAGGGGCGCATCCCGCTGCTGCCGACTGTGCACGAGGTGGAACAGGCGCTGGCCGCGGCGGCGAAGCCGCGCGGCTACCTGCCGATCGACGGCCTGGCGGCGTACAACCGGCTGACCCAGCAACTGGTGTTCGGCGCGGAATCGCCACTGCTGGCGGCCGGCCGCGTGGCCACGGCGCAGACCATCGGCGGCAGCGCCGCGCTGCGTGTGGCAGCCGACCTGCTGAAACAGGTGGCCGGGGCGGGCGCGAAGGTCGCGATCAGCAGCCCCAGTTGGGGCAACCACCATGTGGTGTTCCGCACCGCGGGTTTCGAACTGCTGGAGTATCGCTACTACAGCGCGGCCAGCCACGGCCTGGATGTCGCCGGCATGCTGGAGGACCTGGGCAAGCTGGAACCCGGCACCGTGGTGCTGCTGCACGCCTGCTGCCACAACCCGACCGGCGTCGACCTGGATGCGGCGCAGTGGCAGCAGGTGATCGGGCTGCTCAAGGAGCGCCGGCTGCTGCCGTTCGTCGACATGGCCTACCAGGGCTTCGACCAGGGCACCGAACAGGACGCCACCGCGGTGCGCCTGCTGGCGGCGTCCGGCATCGGGGCGTTCGTGGTCGCCAACTCGTATTCCAAATCGTTCTCGCTGTATGGCGAACGCGTCGGTGCGCTGTCGATGGTCGGTGTCGACCGCGGCGAGGCCGAGCGGCTGCAGTCGAAGATCAAGCAGGTCATCCGCACGATCTACTCCAGCCCGTCCACGCACGGTGCCGCGCTGGTCGCCGGCGTGCTTGGCAGCGCCGAACTGCGCGCGCGCTGGGAACAGGAACTGGGCGGCATGCGCGGGCGCATCCACGCGATGCGCGCCGGTTTCGTCGACAAGCTGGCCGCGCTCGGCGCACCGGATTTCGGCTTCATCAACCGCCAGGCCGGCATGTTCTCCTACTCCGGCCTGAGCAAGGCCCAGGTGCATCGGCTGCGCGACGAGTACGCGATCTACGCACTCGACAGCGGGCGCATCTGCGTGGCCGCACTGAACCAGGCCAATCTCGATACCGTGGCCGCGGCGGTCGCTGCCGTCACCCGCTGACATCCATGACCGTCATCCCGGCGAAAGCCGGAATCCAGCGCCTTTGGCTCCCATCAAGGCCCTGGATTCCGGCTTTCGCCGGAATGACGGCGAAACCCCCTGCCTCCCGCAGCACTGACCCGGATTCCTGAATGTTCTTTCGCAACCTCACGCTGTTCCGTTTTTCCCCCGCCGTCGCCGATGACCTGAGCCGCCTCGACGAAGCGCTGACCGAGCACCGGCTGCGCCCGTGCGGGCCGCTGGAAATGTTCACCAAGGGCTTCGTGCCGCCGGTCGGGCGCGGCGAGGGCGAGCCGCTCACGCATACGGTGAAGCACTGCACGCTGCTGACCGTGGGCGGCGAGGACAAGCTGCTGCCGGCCGCGGTGATCAACGACGAGCTGCATCGCAAGGTGCAGAAGATCGCCGAGGAAGAAGGCCGCAAGGTCGGCGGCCGCGAGCGCAAGCGGATCAAGGAGGACCTGCTGACCGAGCTGCTGCCGCGCGCCTTCGTGCGCAATTCCCGGATGTCTGCCTACGTCGACAGGAAACACGGCTGGCTGGTGCTGGACACCTCCAGCCGCAAGTCGGCCGAGAACGCGCTGACCCAGGTCCGCGAGGCGCTGGGCAGCTTCCCGGCGGTGCCGCTGGCGCCCGAGGAGGGCCCGCGCGTACTGATGACCGACTGGCTGTCCACCGGCAACCTGCCGGCTGGCCTGACCCTGGGCGACGAGTGCGAGCTGCGCGACCCGGCCACCGCCACCGGCGCGATCGCCCGCTGCCGCCGGCAGGACCTGGATGCCGAAGAGGTCAAGGAGCACCTGCGCAACGGCAAGCAGGTGTTCATGCTGGGCCTCACCTTCGACGACCGCATCAGCTTCGTGCTGGGCGAGGATCTGATCGTGCGCAAGCTGAAGTTCCTCGACGTGGTGATGGACGAGCTGGGCGACAGCCAGCAGGACGCCCAGGCCGAGCTGGACGCCGGTTTTGCCCTGCTGACGTTGGAGCTGGAGCGCCTGCTGGGCAAGCTGGAAGAATGGTTCGGCCTGCCGCGCCCGGCCGATAGCTGAACGAAAAATCCATACCGCCGCGACGTCCGGCGCGCCATACTGGGTGTCCGGCCGCTTGCGGGCGGCGGATCCCCATCTTTGATCGGAACGGGCCAGGCGAGAAGCAGGCAGGATCATGGCGCAGCATCTGGAAGGCGATTGGCTGGAACTGGCAACGGTGGGCGGCAGCATCATCCGGGTGCTGAAGACCGCCCATCCGCGCGCGCGCCGGCTGCGCCTCACGGTGACGCCGCAGGGCGCGCGGGTGACCTATCCGCTTGGCACCCATCCCGCCCAAGTCAGCGCGTTCCTGCGCAGCCACGCCGAATGGCTGGAACAGAAGCTCGACGAACTGAACCTGATCGTGAAGCCGCTGCCGCCGCTGCGCGTAGGCTATCCGTGCAGCTTTCCGTTGCGCGGCGAGACGGCCGAACTGGACTGGGCTGAAGGCACCTATCCGAAGATCGAGCCGCATGCGACCGGCCTCACCCTGGTGATCCCGCGCCCGCACACCCGCGCCTTGCCGATCGCCCGCGGCCTGCTCGCCTCGCACCTGGAAACGCTGATCCGCCGCGACGTCTCGCGCTGGCTGGCCGGCTACGTGCCGCAGCTGGGGTTGGCGCCCACCGCGCTGAAGATCCGCCCGATGAAAAGCCTGTGGGGCAGCCTGGACACTCGCGACCGCATCAACCTGGACCTCGCGCTGGCGCTGGCGCCGCCGGCCGCATTGCGCTACGTGCTGGTGCACGAGCTGTGCCATCTCAAGGTACGCAATCATTCGCCACGATTCTGGAGCCAGGTCGAAAGCCTGCTGCCCGGCTGGCGCGAACAGCGCGACTGGCTGCGCCAGCACGGCGCGATCCTGAAGGCCGAACTCGACCGCCTGGTCGACGACCTGGCCGACTGACGCCAGCGTGCGGCCGGCTCAGTGGTTTCTGGGCTGGCGCACGTACTTCGTGCCCAGCAGCACGTCCCACAGCGGCGTGGTGACCCCGAAGTTGCTCTCGGGGTGATAGTGGTGCACGTGGTGGGCACCGGCCCAGCGCCGCAGCAGCGGCTGCTTGAAGCGCACGTGGTGGATGATGAAGTGGCTCAGGCCGTAGACGATGTAGCCGAACGTGATCGCACTGGCCAGCAGCAGGGCGAAACCGGTCGGCATGACCAGCACGAACACGCCGGCGAGCGCCAGCAGCACCGCCGCCGGCAGGAAGAACGGCAGCGAGTCGTAGCCCAGCGGCCGCGCGTGATGCATGTCGTGGCCCTGCGCGAACAGCGGAATGCGCGTGTGGAACATCCAGCGATGGAAGAAGTATTCGATGAAGCTGAAGGCGAACAGGCCCAGGCCGAGTGCCAGCAGCGCGGTCAGCGGGCCGTCCGCGTGCCTGCGCCAGCCCAGCACCAGCAACAACAGGCACAGCACGCCGTCCACGCCAAGCTCGGCCCAGTAATTGGTGCGGGTGGCGGACATCCGCATGATGGCATCCACACCGGTACGCCAGAGGCTCTGCTTCATCGGTTGCTGCACCATTCCGCTTTCATGCACGTGGGCACGCCAGACAGCGGCGTCACGCCGGCATTCTCCCATGTTGTCATGCACAATTCACAAAAGTGTGCTTGGCATACAAGGGGTATTCAGTATCGGCAGATGACCCGCCCGCGCGGCCGTGGTTCAGTGCGACAGCGCGAAGCCGGTGAGGATTTGTGCGGTCTGCTCGGGTTTTTCCAGCATCGGCATGTGGCTGCAGCCGTTGATGGTGCTGGTGCTGATCGCGCTGGCACCGGTCAGGCCGTTGCGCAGGCTGTCCAGCGCGGAGATGTCCACGATGCGGTCGTCATGGCACCACAGGCCGAGCACCGGCATGCTCAGCTGGCCGAGCCGGTTCTGCACGGAAAGGTATTGTCCGGGTTCGCGCAATTCGTCGAAGGTGCGTTCGATGAAGGCATGGTCGCGCTGGTTGCGCTTCACCAGCACGTCGACGAAACGGCCGGGCAGGTCGAGCGGTTTCTCGAATGCCAGCGACGTGGCGCGTTCGAAACCGGCGCGGTCGTCGTACACGAATGGGTTCTTGCCGGCCAGCGCGTCGCTGTCGAACGCGTTCTGCCTGCCCTTCAGGCCGAACGAATCGAGCAGTGCCAGAGCGGCCACGTGCTCGGGATGTTCGCTGGCGTACACGCCGGCGATCGCGCCACCCACCGAGTGGCCGACCAGCAGGAAGCGCTGCAGGCGCAGGGTCTGCACGAACGCATCGAGGCGCCCGGCCTGGGCGTCGATGTTGTAGCTGGCGCCAGGCACCCGCGAGGAGTCGCCCCAGCCGGGTAGGTCGGGGATGATCAGGTGGAAGTGCGGGGTCAGCAGCTTGGCGGTCTTCAGCCAGACGTTCTTGTCCGCGGCGAAGCCGTGCAGCAGCACGATGGTCGGCCCCTGGCCGCCCTCGTAGTAAACCCAGTGCGTATCGCCGGCCTGCACCGAGTGTTGCTCCAAGTGCGCCGCCATCGCCTCGCGCGTGACGTTCGCCCGCAGCAGCCACTGCGGCGCGAACAGGTAGCTGCCGCCCAGCACGATGGCCAGCAGCGCGGCCAGCCAGCCCAGAAATTTCAGCCGGCGCAGCAGCATGCGTTTCCAGAGCGGGGTGGTGGTGTTCGTTGATGGCGGCATGATGGTTTCTTGGTGGGTCATGGCGGGAACGCTCCCTCCCCTGCTTTGCAGGGGGGGCTGGGGTGGGGTGCTCTTGATCTTGAGAAAAGATCAAACGCCTACCCCCTCCCAACCTCCCCCTGCCTTGCAGGGGAGGAGCTGCAATTACTTCGCCTGCTTCGCCTTGGCGATGATCCCTTCTACCACCTGCTGGGTCAGCGGGTGGTAGCCGGCCTTGGCCTTGGCGTAGACCTGCTCGGCATAGGCCAGGCCTTCCGGCGTCTTCACGAACGCCTTGTATAGCGGCGTGGTCAGGTAGATGCGGCCGATCCGGGTCATGTGTTCCGCGGCGGCCGTCCAGACGGACTTGTCGCCGGCGGCGATCGCATGGCTGTACCAGCGCATGCCGATTTCCGCGTTCGGCGTGCCGGTGAGGTGCCAGGCGGCGTCGAGTTGCTGCAGCTTGTCCAGGGGGGCCACATCGGGCAGGCGATCAAGGAAGTACATCCACTCCTGCGTGTTCCAGCCCTTGGCGTCGAGCTTGCCGGCGGCCAGTTTGCCCGCGAGGAAATCCGTGCGTTCGCGGTCGATCGCGTTGAAGCGCGGCGAGTCGGGCAGCGGCGCGTCCTTCGGGATGCCCTCGCCATAGACCCAGGCCTTCACTTCATCCCAGCCCATCTTGCCGGGATATTTTTCGATCAGGTTCGGCTTCATGTAGTCGAGCATCTGTTCGGTGGTGATGCTCTGGAACGCGAAGTGGTGGAAGTAGCCCTTCAGGTACGCGTCGAAGTGGTCGCGGCCGAAACGCTGCTCCAGCGTGCGCAGGAACCACGAGCCCTTGTCGTAGGCCACGTCGGACAACGCGTCGTCGGCGCCGATGCCGCGCGGGTCGGGCGCCAGCTTCTGCGCGTTGGCGGCCATCGCGCCGATGCTCTTCTGCAAGGCGCGGGCGGACAGCAGCGCCTCCTCGTCGGCCAGCGCCTTGCCGTACACCGCCTCGGTGATGCGCCCCTGCACGTAGGTGGTGAAGCCCTCGTTGAGCCAGATGTCGCGCCACGCGGCGCTGGTCACCAGGTTGCCCGACCACGAGTGCGCCAGCTCATGCGACACCAGCGAGACCAGGCTCTTGTCGCCGACCAGCACGGTCGGCGTGGCGAAGGTCATGTTCGGGTTTTCCATGCCGCCGAACGGGAACGACGGCGGCAGCACAAGGATGTCGTAACGGCCCCATGCGTACGGGCCGTACAACTGCTCGGTGGCGGCGATCAGCTTCTCGGTGTCCTCGAACTCGTGCGCGGCCTTGTCGACCACCGACGGCTCGGCATAGACGGCCGAACGCGGCCCGGTCTCCTTCACCGCGAGGTCGCCCGCGCTGATCGCCAGCAGGTAGGACGGGATCGGGTGCGGCTGCTTGAACGCGAACTTGCCGTCCAGCGGATGCTTCGCGTCGTTGATCGCGCTCATCACCACGCGCACGTCCTTCGGCGCGGTGACGCGGGCGTCGTAGGTGAAACGGATCGCCGGCGAATCCTGCAGCGGCACCCACGAGCGCGCGTGGATCGACTCGGACTGCGAGAACATGAAGGGCAGCTTCTTGTCCGCCGTCTGCGCCGGCGTCAGCCACTGCAGGCCGGACGCCTCGGGCGACGTGGTGTAGACGATGCGCACCTGCGCCGGATGCTTCGGCGCGGCGATGGTCAGCTTGCTGCCCAGCACCTTGTCGCGCGGCGCCAGCGCGTATGTCAGCGGAGTGGCCTTGCCATCGCTGCCGAGCGCCTCGACCTTGGCGATCTTCAGGTCGCGCGTGTCCAGCACCAGCGACTGCGCCTTGGCATTCTTCCAGTCCAGCTTCAGCGTGGCCTGGCCATCGAGCTGCTTGCGCGGGAAATCGATCGTCAGGTCCAGATCCAGATGCGTTACGCGCACCTGGTCGGGCTGGGCGTAGGAGTTCGGGTCGTTGGCGTACGCAGCCAGCGGCAGCATCAGCGTGCCGAAGGCGAGGGCGGGCAGCAGGCGCATGGGGAAGTCTCAGGCTGGAAAACCCCGAGTATGCCATTGCTGCGGTGGCGCCCGCCTGTGACAAAAGCTCAGGGCAGCTCGCGCGACGAATGCGGATCGATCGCGTACGGATGCATCTCGGCGAGGAAGCCCGGCTGCGCCTCCACCCGCGCCACCCACGCGCGGAATTGCGGATGCGCCTGCAGCGACAAGCCGGCTTCCTCGGCGCGGCTGGCGTAGGCGAACAGCGCGATGTCGGCGATGCCGTAGTCGTCGCCGGCGATGAACGGCCGCATCGCCAGTTCGCTCTCCAGGATGCCCAGCGTGCGCACGGCGGCGGTGCGTTTCGCCTCGATCATTTCCGTCGAGCGCCGCGCCAGCTTGCCGGTCAGCGTCCAGTGGCGCAGCGCGCCGATCACCGACTCCACCCGCTCCTGCTCGAAGCACAGCCATTGCAGCACCTTGGCGCGCCCGAACGGATCGCCCGGCAGGTACGGCGTGCCGTCGGCGAGGTACACGAGGATCGCATTCGACTCGGCCAGCACGCGGCCGTCTTCCAGCTGGATCGCCGGCACCGTGCCGGTGGGGTTGATCCGCCGGTAGGCTTCGCTTCGGCCCTCGCCCTCGAAGATGCTCACCGGCACCGTGCGATACGGCCGGCCGAGATGGTGCAGCAGCTGGCGCACCTTCCAGGCGTTCTGCGAGGGCAGGTAGTCGAACAGGGTGAGCATGGCCGGCTCCGGTAGTGGCAGGTGTCCAGTGTGGTCGCGGCGTTTCCCCGCGACCATCCGGTTCTTGCGCCCGATTCATGGATGACTGCTCAGCAGTACCGGTCTGCCAGCCGGTCGGTGGCTTCCACCAGTTGGTCGACGATCGCCGGGTCGGTGGCGCTGTGGCCGGCCAGCACCACGTGCAGGTGCGCTTCGGGCCAGGCCTGGCTGAGGTCGTACGCGCTCGCCATCGGGCAGATGATGTCGTAGCGGCCGTGCACGATGGTGGCGGGGATGTGGCGGATGCGCTCGATGTTGCGCAGCAGCTGGTCGGGTTGCAGGAAGATCGCGTGGCGGAAGTAGTGCGCCTCCATTACGGCCAGGCTGACTGCCTTGTGCGGGTCCTCGAAATCGCCGCCGGCGTCGGGGTCGTGCAGCAAGGTGGTGCTGCCGCCTTCCCACGCACTCCACGCCTGTGCGGCGGCGAGCCGGGTCGCCTCGTCGTCGCTGGTCAGGCGGCGCCAGTAGGCCTCCAGCATCGAGTCGCGTTCGGCCTCGGGAATGAACGCGAGGAAGCGCGCCCAGCGTTCGGGGAAGATCTGCGAGGCGCCGCCGTCCACTTCGTTGAACCAGCGCAGTTCCTGCGGCCGGCCCAGGAAGATGCCGCGCAGCACCAGGCCGAGCACGCGCTCGGCATGCGTCTGCGCGTAGGCCAGCGCCAGGGTCGAGCCCCAGGAACCGCCGAACACTACCCAACGCTCGATCCCGAGTTGCTCGCGGATCGCCTCGATGTCGGCGACCAGGTGCCAGGTGGTGTTGTCGGTGAGTTCGGCGAACGGGGTCGACTGCCCGGCACCGCGCTGGTCGAACAGCACGATGCGGTAGCGCGCCGGATCGAAGAAGCAGCGGTGGTAGGCCGAGAGGCCGGCGCCCGGTCCGCCATGCAGGAACACCACCGGCAGGCCGGCGGGGTTGCCGCATTCCTCCACGTGCAAGGTGTGGATCGCGTCGACGGCGATGCGGTGGGTGCGGTACGGCTCGATCTCGGGGTACATCTCGCGCATCACGGGCATCCTCGTGTGGATTTATCGGAAGGGGCGAACTTGGCGGCGAGAGCTTGACCCCTCCCCAACCCTCCCCTGCAGGCAGGGGAGGGAGTTTATGCGTCGAATTGCAGGGCGGCGGTGAGGTCGCCCGGTGGCGGGCCGCCGGCGGCGATCATCGCTTCCTCGCGCAGCTTGAGGCCGGCCAGTTTCTGCAGGCCGAAGCGGCGGGTGATGAAGCGCAGGATCGAACCGGTGTCGTAGACCGTGTGGTCGACGTGACCTTTCTTCGCGAACGGCGATACCACCAGCGCGGGGATGCGTGTGCCCGGCCCCCAGCGGTCGCCCTTCGGTGGCGCCACGTGGTCCCACCAGCCGCCGTTCTCGTCCACGGTGATCACCACCAGCATGTTCGGCCACAGCGGGCTGGCCTGCAGCGCTTCGACCACCTGCGCTAGGTGCCGGTCGCCGGCGTCCACGCTGGAATAGCCGGCGTGCATGTTGAGATCGCCCTGCGGCTTGTAGAACGTCACCGGCGGCAGCGTGCCGGCCGCCGCTGCGGCAAGGAAGTGGTTGCTGTCGGCGTTGCCATCGACGCCGGCGTCGCGCAGGTGCTGCCGGCGCGCCGGCGTGCCGGGCGCGAACTGGCGGAAGTAGTTGAACGGCTGGTGGTGCACCTGGAAGTTCGGCACTTCCGGAAACGCGCGATGGTCGCCATCGCCATGGCCGTCCAGCGCCAGCTGCCAGCCGCCGGCGTACCAGGCCCAGTCGACGCCGGCCTCGGACAGCGCGTCGCCGATGCTGCGGTGGGTCTGCGCGGGCAGGGTGTTCGGGCTGTCGGGATCGGCGAAGCGCGGGTCGCGCTTGTCGTGGCCGAAGGCCGGCGCGTAGGCCGGGCCCATCGTGTTCACCGCCCAGAAGTCGGGGGTGAGCGCGTCGCGCGCGGCGAACTTCGCGCGGCCCTGCATGGCGCTGGCCGGCGAGTCCTCGGCCAGCTTCGGACGGATGCCGGTAGGGTCGTCGCCTTCCACGACGGCGATCTGGAATTTCGCCGGGCTGCGGTCCGCGTGCGGATAGAACGGCGGCTGCGCCGCGGCGAGGTACTGGTGGTTGAGGAACGAGCCGCCGAAGGCGCCCATGAAGAAGTTGTCGCACAAGGTGTACTGGCGGGCGAGCTGCCACAGGCGCAGGTTCGCGGCGCCATCGGCGTAGTGGCCCATCACCATCGCGCCGGTATTGCCCCAGGCGACGAAGCCGTCGTTGCGGCCGCCGTTGATCTGCAGCTGGTTCTCGTAGAAGCGGTGCACCAAGTCGCGGGTGATCACGCCGTGCGGCAGCGCTGCGCCGTCGGGCGTACGCAGCGCGAACGGGCGGTTCGGCAGGCCGGTGATCGCGTGTTCGTCGAGCTGGTAGCGGCGGCCGTCCACCACCTGCGCATGCGGCGCCAGCCCGCCCCAGACTGGTGGCAGCGTGTCGAGCAGGCGGCCATCGCGGTCGCGCTGGCGGTAGGCGGGCGAGTCGAGCGCCTGCAGCGGCCGGGCCAGGCCGGGAAAACCCGCGAACAGGTTGTTGAAGCTGCGGTTCTCGGCGTACAGCACCACCACGTGACGGATGTGCCGGCGCAGCAGCGCGTCGAGCGCCGCGTCGGTGGCCGCGGGTGCCGGCGGGCGTTCGCCGAACGGCTTGCAGCCGCCGAGGGTGAGCGCGGCGCCGGCCAGCGCGATGCCGCCGAGCAGGCGCCGGCGCTCGGGGTTGGGCGGCGCGTCGTCGGGCGTATCCGGGAACCTGTTCTTGTCGGACTTGTCGTTGTCGGTCATCGGAGCAGTCGGTGGGGAACGGGGATCAATCGTCCGACATGGCGCGCGCAGCATTCCACATCGCGCGGGTCAGCGGGCGGTTCTCGTGCGGCGTCTGCAGCACGATCAGGGTGGTGGTGCTGGTGCTGGCGCCGGTCTTCAGCAGGCGGTCGAGCACCGATTCGAGATGGCCGATCGACATGGCCACCACATGCAGCAAGGCCGAATCCTCGCCGGCCAGGCGGCGGCATTCGAGTACCTCGGGGATGTCTTCCACCAGGACGCCGATGCGCGCGCAGGTGATGCCGTCGCAGCGCAGCCGGATCATCGCGCTGATACCGTAGCCCAGCCGCTTCGGGTCGACCGTGGCGCGATAGCCGCTGATCACGCCGGCTTCCTCCAGCCGCTTCACCCGCTCGGCCACCGCCGGCGCGGACAGGCGCACCTTGCGGCCCAGTTCGGCGTAGCCCAGGCGCGCATCCTGTTGCAGCGCCTCCAGCAACTGCCAATCCTTGCCGTCCAGTTCCGGCTTTACATCCATGACTTTCGATTCCATGGCGGAATACCTCGTCGATTGTTTCGATCGTTGGCGAAACATGGTGAAAACGATCCGGTGCATTATTCCGCGGCGCGACCGGCAAGACTAGGATGCGCACTTCCCCGCTCTGGAATCCGTCCCCATGGATACCGTTGAACGTCTCGATGGCCGCGCCCTGCTCGCCATCGCGATTGCCCTGCTGACCTGGTCGTCGGCCTACGCCGCGATCGCCTATGCCTTGCCCGCGTTCACTCCCGGCGAGGTGGCGTTCGCGCGGTTGCTGATCGGCTCGCTGTGCTTCGCCGCGTTGCTGCTGGTGAAGCGCGTGCCGTTGCCGGCGCGGCGCGACTGGCCGCAGCTGGCGCTGCTCGGCGTGCTCGGCCTCTCCGTCTATCACCTGTGCCTGAATTACGCCGAGACGCGGATCGCCAGCGGCACCGCCTCGATCCTGATCTCGCTGGTGCCGGCCGCCACCGCGGCGGTGTCGGCGTTCTGGCTGCGCGAGCGGCTGACGCTGCGTACCTGGATCGGGTTGGCGGTGGCGCTGATCGGCACGGTGCTGGTGGTGCTGGCCAGCGGCCAGCGGGTGGAGGTCGATCCACATGCCTTGCTGGTGCTGGTCTGCGTGGCCGTCTCGGCGATCTTCTTCGTGGGCC
>Ga0207664_10000093_pt1 | contig 81829 bp, 62 predicted proteins | sample LARL83metaG_FD_184349 | JGI IMG/M metagenome (GOLD analysis project Ga0207664, IMG submission 184349) | Corn, switchgrass and miscanthus rhizosphere microbial communities from Kellogg Biological Station, Michigan, USA - LAR L8-3 metaG... | ecosystem: Host-associated > Plants > Roots >...
ATCTCCGGCAGCGGCAGCATGCCCATGTTCGCGTAGCCCTGGGCCAGGCCCAGGATCATCGTTTCGTCCAGCAGCGTGTTGAACACGCGGCTGCCCTTGAAGGTCTTGTTGAGGCCCTTGGTGACGGTGTACACGCCGCCCTTCTGCGCCACGTCCTCGCCGAACAGCAGCGCCTCGGGATACTTCGCCAGCAGGTCGTGCAGGGCCTGCCCGATCTGGATCGCCAGGTGCCGCGGCGGCAGTTTCTCCGGCAGCTTCGCCTCGCCGCCGAACACGGCCAGGCGCTTCTCCGCGTAGTCGGCACGCGTGGCCTCGGCTTTCACCGCGGCCGGCGTGTACGGCGCCAGCGGCTTCATCACGTCTTCCAGCGAGGTCAGCCGATGGCGCGAGTCCGCATCCTCGGCGGCAGCGAAGCAACGCTTGCGGGTGGTCTCGTACAGGTCCAGCAGATCGTCCTTCGAATACAGGCCCGACTCCAGCGCGATGCCGGCCGAGCGCAGCAGCGGATCGGACGCCTCCACCGCGAACAGCTCCTCGATCGAGCGCCACTCGATCTCGAAGTCGGTGCCGGCGTGGCCCATCACGCGGGTGGTCTTGAGGTGCAGGAAGGTCGGCCGGCGCGTGCTGCGGCAATGTTCCACCGCGCGCTGCACCTGGGCATAGCCTTCGGCCAGGTCGAGGCCGTCGGCGAAGAAATAATCCAGATTGGAACGATGCTGGTAGTTGTTCGCGATCCAGCCGCTCGGCGTCTTCACCGAGATGCCGATGCCGTTGTCCTCGCACACGAACAGCACCGGCGCGGGCAGCTTCTGGTACGCCGTCCACGCCGCGGTGTTGAACGCGGTCTGTGCGGTGGCGTGGTTGCTCGAGGCGTCGCCGAACGAGCAGATCGTGATGCTGTCGTCGGGAATCGGCAGCTGGTGGCCGATGCGGCGCGCCTGCTCGATCGCCACGGCGGTGCCCAGCGCCTTGGGCAGGTGCGAGGCGATCGTCGAGGTCTGCGGCAGCACCCACAACGGCTTGCTGCCCCACACCTTGTGGCGGCCGCCGGAAGCCGGGTCGTCCTTGCTGGCGGCGAAGCTCAGCGCCGAATCCATCACCGGGTCCATGCCCGGGATCTTGCGGAAGCGCTCGGCCATGAAGCCGCCGGAGCGGTAGTGCAAGAACGCCGGATCGGTATGCCGGGCCAGCCGCGCCACCATCGCATTGCCCTCGTGGCCGCTGGAACCGATCGTGTAGAACACCTTGTTCTGCACACGCAGCACCCGCGCCATCAGGTCAAGGTGGCGCGAGATCAGCTGCGATTCCAGCAGCTCGCGGAAGCCGCGCGCATCCAGCGCACTGCCCGGCAACACGGCCTCGTCGTCGCGCGGCGCGGCACGCGCCTCGCCCTGCCAGAGCTGCACGAACTCGATGAAGTTCTGGTCGACGACCTCGGCACGGTTGAAGCCTTTGTGGCGAGCGCTGATGGTGAACGGTAGGGACATGGCGGTTATCGGCAAGGTAGGGGGATGTTTTATGCAGGAGGTCAGGAGTGCATCGGGCTGTGGCCCGGCTGTGCCTGTACGCGATGGAGCCAGGCGCGGATGTTCGGGAACACGGACAGATCGAACCCGCCGTCGCCGGCGCAATGGGTATACGCGTACAGCGCGATGTCGGCGATGCCGTAGCTGTCGCCCACGAACCACTCGCGCCCGGCCAGGTGTCGCTCCATCACCGTCAGCACCTGCGCGCCTTTCTGCAGCAACGCGGGTACCTCGGCCTGGCGTGGATGATCGGCCGGCAGCCAGCCGCGGATGAAGCGCGCCACCGCGATGCACGGCTCGTGGCTGTACTGCTCGAAGAACAGCCACTGCAGCGTCTGCGCGCGCAGCCAGCGGTCGTCCGGCAGCAACGGCGTACCTTCGGCGAGGTAACAGAGAATCGCGTCGGATTCGGCCAGCCGGCGGCCGTCGTCCAGCTCCAGCAGCGGCACTTTGCCGTTCGGGTTCTTCGCCAGGTAATCCGGCGTGCGCGTCTCGCCATGCGCGCTGTCCACGTCGACCCAGCGGTAGTCGCGGCCCAATTGGTCCAGCAGCAACTGCAGCTTGTAGCAGTTGCCGGAGGCACGCATGCCGTAGATCGTGATCATTGCCGTTCCTCGCTCAAGCGCCTCAACAGTGCCGCACGCTGCAGGTCCTTGGGGCGTCCGAAACTTTCCAGCACGCGGATCTGCTCCGCCACCGCGGGAATCGGCACCGCGAGACCGCCTGCGTCCAGTGTGACCACCCGGTCGACCCGCACCGGCTCCCAGCCGCGCTCGCCGCAGAGTTCGAGGCCACCCATGACTTCCACCGGCAACCCGGGGAAACGGAAGCGGGCGAAGCGCGAGCGGAAGCGCTCTTCGCCGCGCGGCACATAGGTGTCATCGCGCCGTGCCCGCCACTGCCCGATCAGGGCCTCCGCATCGCGCACGCTGGTCAGCACATCGAGATCGGCCACCACCACCTCGGCGCCCGCCAGGCGTGCCGCGGCGCTGCCGATCACCATCCACGGATCGCGGCAGTGGCGGTGCAGCTCCGGCACCGCCGAGGCGAGTACCTCGCGCAATGCGGTCTCCGGAATGGCATGGACGCTCGCGTTCATGCTGGCGTGCGGCATCGGCGCCATTGCTCGCGGGTCTGGCCCCAGATTTCGATCGGATCGTCCTCGTACGGTGCGGGCAGCTTGCCCGGACCGCGGCAGCTCGAACCGAGTCGCTGCGCCAGCGCCTGCGAAGCGTGGTTGTCGGGATGGATCGAATGGATCATCTCGCTCCAGCCCAACTGGTCGAAGGTCCAGTCGATCGCCGCAACGCAGCCTTCCCGCGCATGGCCCTTGCCCCAGGCACCGCGTGCCAGACCCCAGCCGATCTCGGTACCCGGCCATCCCTCGGGACGCCAGGGGCCGAGCCGGCCGATCCAGCGACCGCTGCTTCTCTCGATCACCGAGAACATCGAGAAGCCCTGGATCATCCAGGCGCCCGCGGAAGCCAAAAAGCTGCGCCAGGCCACCGCGCGCACCTGCCGGCCGCCGATGAACCGCGCGGCTTCGGCGTCGGCCATCATCTCCGCATAGGCATCGAAATCCTCCGCCCGCGGCGGACGCAGGATCAGTCGATCGGTTTCGATGCGCAGCGAATCGAAGTCCATGCGCGCCACACTCCGCTCAGAATGCGTTGATGCCGGTCAGCTCGCGGCCGACAACCAGTTCGTGCACCGTCTCGGTGCCTTCATAGGTGATCACCGATTCCAGGTTCAGCGCATGCCGGATCGCGCCGTGCTCGGTGGTGATGCCGGCGCCGCCGAGGATGTCGCGGCACTGGCGCGCGATGTCGATCGCCATGCGGCAGTTGTTCCACTTCGCCAGCGAGACCTGGGTCGGCTGCATCTTGCCCGCATCCTTCAGCCGACCGAGCTGCAGCGACAGCAGCTGCGCGGTGGTGATGCGGCGGGCCATGTCGGCCATCTTCAGCTGCACCGCCTGGTTGGAGGCGAGCGGGCGGCCGAACAGGATGCGCTCCTTCGTGTAGTCGAGCACCTCCTTGAGGCAGGCCTGCGCCGCGCCGATCGGCCCCCAGGTGATGCCGTAGCGCGCCTGGGTCAGGCAGCCCAGCGGGCCCTTCAGGCCCTTCACGTTCGGCAGCCGCGCGCTGTCCGGCACGCGCACGTTGTCGAAGAACAGCGCGCTGGTGACCGAGGCGCGCAGGCTCATCTTCTTGTGGATTTCCTGCGCCTTGAAGCCGGCCGTGTCGGTCGGCACCACGAAGCCCTGGATGCCGTCCTCGGTCTGCGCCCACACGATCGCGATGTGCGCGAGGTTGCCGTTGGTGATCCACATCTTGGCGCCGTTGATGACCCAGTCGCCGCCGTCCTTCTTCGCGTGCGTCTTCATGTTGGCCGGATCGGAGCCGCCGTGCGGCTCGGTCAGGCCGAAGCAGCCGATCACCTCGCCGGCCGACATCTGCGGCAGGTAATGCTTCTTCTGCTCCTCGCTGCCGTAGGCGTAGATCGGGTACATGCACAGCGAGCTCTGCACCGAGGCGAAGCTGCGCAGGCCCGAGTCGCCGCGCTCCAGCTCCTGGCAGATCAGGCCGTAGCTGACGCCGTTCATGCCGGCACCGCCGTAGGTCTCGGGAATCGTGGCGCCGAGCAGGCCGAGCGCGGCAATCTCCGGGATCAGTTCCTTCGGGAAACGTGCCTGGTCGAAGCAGTCGCCGATGATCGGCAGCACGCGCTCGTCGACGAAGCGGCCGACGGTGTCCTGCACCATGCGTTCCTCGTCGGTGAGCAGCGAACGGACATCGTACAGATCGAGCGGATTCAGACTGACAGCCATGGGAGCTCCGGAGGGGGCGCTTAAAAACCGGTATTGTAGCGCGGCCCACGATGACCCTACGACTCCCGCCCCCACGCCACGTTCCCCGACGAAAATCCATGTTCAAAGGTGTACTGCTCGGTTTCGCGGCATTTGCAGCCTACGCCATCAGCGACGCGTTCGTGAAATCGCTGCATGGCTCGCTGCCGGCCTACGAGGCGGTGTTCTTCGGCGCCGTGCTGGGCCTGAGCGCCCTGCCCTTCATCCGCAAGCGCGACGATCGCTGGCGCGAGGTGCTGGTCGCGCAGCGCCAGGGGCTGTGGCTGGTGCGCGCGCTCGCCAGTGCGGTGGGCAGCACGGCGGCGGTGGTCGCCTTCACCGCACTGCCGATGGCCGAGGCGTTCGCGCTGATCTTCCTGCTGCCGATCTTCGTCACCATCCTGTCGGTGCTGGTGCTCGGGGAGCACGTGGGCTGGCGCCGCTGGTCGGCGGTGGTGGCCGGTTTCATCGGTGTGCTGGTGGTGCTGCGGCCGGGCTTCCGGGTGCTTGGCGTCGGCCATCTGGCGGCGATCGTCTGCGGCCTTTCCGGCGCCGTCTCGATGATCGCCCTGCGCCTGTCCGGCTCGCACGAAAAGCGCGTCACCCTGTACGGCGCCGGCGTGGTCGGCTCCATCCTGCTCACCGGTGTGCTGATGCTGCCGGCCTTCGTCTGGCCGTCCCTGCACCAATGGCTGCTCCTGCTCGGCTACGGCCTGCTGGCCGCGCTCGCCTCGGTGCTGCTGATGCTGGCTACCCAGAAGGCCCCCGCCAACCACGTCGCGCCCACCCAGTACAGTCAGATGCTGTGGGCCGTGCTGCTCGGCTACGTGCTGTTCCACGACCGCCTGGACTGGCCGATGGCGATCGGCATCGCGATCATCCTCGGCGCCGGCCTGTTCACCTTCGTGCGCGAGGAGCAGGTCACGCAATGGTGGAAACGCATGCGCATGCTCTGACGGCAAGCCGGCGCGATCTGCTGCCACAACGGGACACGCGCATGTTTCGCCGCCCGCCGAAACATGTGCCGGCGGACCAGGCCCACCATGGCTGCATCGCCCACCCACGAAGGCAGCAGGCATGTCGGCATTACTGGCACTCGGACTGGTCTCCGCCCTTTCCGCAAGCACCATCCACCTGCCCGTCGCGCACGACCCCGGGCAGCAGCTCGCGCTGCACTGCGTGACTCCGGCGCAGGCGAACGGCCAAAGCGTGCTGTTCGTGCACGGCGCCAGCTTCCCGACCATGCTGGCGTTCGGTTTCGAATTCGCGCCGGGGGATTCATGGATGGACTTCATGGCGCGGCAGGGTTTTCTCGCCTGTGGCCTGGACTTCGTCGGCTTTGGCGGGTCCAGCCGCCCCGCGGCCATGGCACACGCGGCCGCAGACGCTGCGCCGGTGACCCGCGCCGCGGAAGCCGCGCGGGAAATTGCCGTGGCCATCGACTACCTGCGCAAGACGCGCGGGATGGGCCGCGTCCATCTGGTCGCGCATTCCTGGGGCACCGTTCCGGCCGCCACGTTCGCCGCGAAACATTCCGGCGCGCTGGCCTCACTCACCCTGTTTGGCCCGGTCGTGCCGAAGCCGGGCGAGCCGGCCGACCCCGTGCACGAAGCGTGGTGGACGATCAGTGCCGAGGCACGCTATCAACAACTGCGCTTCAAGCATGTCCTGCCGCCGGAACTGACCCTGCTGGAACCGGCCGTCACGCGACGCTGGGCCAGCGAATTCGACGCGTCGGTGCCGCACGTGGCAGGCGACCCGCCGGGCGAGCTGCGCATTCCCGCCGGCCCTGCGGCGGACATCGACGCCGTGGCATCCGGCGGAAGCTATCCGTACGACCCGGCGGCCGTCAGGGTTCCGGTCTTCGTGGTGTACGGCGACTACGACACGGTGACGGACGACGCGGGCGCCACGGCGTTCCTGGCGAAGTTCAGCGCCAGCCCGCTCACGTGGCGCATGCGCATCGACCACGGCAGCCACGTGATGCACCTGGAGCGCAACCGCCACTCCCTGTACCGGAGCGTGGACGCCTTCATCCACGCGGCGCAGGACATGCAGCCATGATCGCGGTGATCTTCGAACTCGTGCCGGCCGAAGGACGCGGCCAGGATTACCTGAACATCGCCGCCGACCTGCGCCCGCTGCTCGAGGGCATCGACGGTTTCCTCTCGATCGAGCGCTTCCGGAGCCTCTCGACCCCGGGGAAAATCCTCTCGCTGTCGTTCTGGCGCGACGAGGAAGCGGTGGCGAGCTGGCGCCGGACCGAAGCGCACCGCATCGCCCAGGGCCAGGGCCGCGCCGGCATCATCAGCGACTATCGGCTGCGCGTGGCCAGCGTCGACCGCGACTACGGCATGCGCGAGCGCGAACAGGCACCCGCGGACAGCCGCGCGTTCCACGCCTGAAGCCGCCGTCAGCGTCGACGCGCACGCGCCAGTTCGCGCAGGCGCGTGGCGCAGCGCGCGAGCTCGGTGCGCAACGCCGCCGGCGCGTGTATCTCGAAGCCGAACGGCAGGCCGGCGAGCTGGCGCGCGAACCATGCCAGATCGTCGGCGCCGGTGCGCAGCAGGACGCCGCCCGGCACCGGTTCGAGCAGGCCGAACGCCAGCGAGAACGCCTTGCGCGCCGTCGGCAGATCCGCGTGCAGCAGCACCTCGATCGCGTGGGCGTGCGGTATCGTGGCGATGCTCCGCTGCAGCTGGTCCAGGGCGTCAAAACCGGGCGGCCGAAGGAACGACTGATCGAGCAGGCGCACCTCGCCGACCCGGTCCAGCCGGAACGAACGCAGGCCGTGGCGCAAGTGGCACATGCCCACCGCGTACCAGGCGCCCGCCCGCCAAGCCAGTCCGTACGGGTCGAACTCGCGCTCGGTGTGGGCGCCCGCGGCGGAGTCGTAGCCCATGGACACGCGCCGCTGCGCCTGCGCCGCGCCGGTCAACGCGATCAACGCGGCATTGCTGCCGGGCGTGCCCGAAGCCGGCAGCAAATCGACCTTGACCGTATCGGCGATCGCGCGCACGTGGCGCTTCAGGCCATCGGGCATGACCCGCGCCAGTTTCGCCTGCACGCTTTCCACCGCCGGCGCCGCCTCGGCCAGGCCCAGTCCGCGCGCCGCCACCATGCCCACCGACAGTGCCACCGCCTCGTCGTTGGTGAACATCATCGGCGGCAGCCTGAAGCCGGCGACCAGCATGTAGGCACCGTGGCGACCGCGTTCGGTGGTGAGCGGGATGCCGAGGTCCTCCAGCATCACGATATAGCGCCGCAGCGTGCGCACGTCGACGCCGACCCGGCGCGCCAGTTCGGGGCCGCTCATGCGGCCGTGGCTCTGCAGCAGGTCCAGCACCGCCAGCACGCGGGTGGTGGGTTTCGCCATGGCGGCCATGGTAGCGACAAATCAGGGCGAAATTTGTCCTGTATGGGTTTTAGCGTAGGCCCCGCGCCACCCGGCGCCCAGGCCAGGGATACCCATGAACCACTTCAAACGACTGTTACCCGGCATCGTCGCCGGCATCGCGCTCGGTGCAGCCATGTCGGCACACGGCAGACCCGCGAACGAGGCCCCCATGATGGAAAGCGTGCAGCACCTCAAGGACTACCAGGTCGTCGAATTCCGCCGCTACGTCACGGCCGGCGGCGAGCTGGCGCACTTCGTCAAATACTTCGACGCGTATTTCCCGGAAGCCTTCGAACAACTCGGCGCGATGGTGTTCGGCCAGTTCACCGAGCGCGGTCGCCCGAACCGCTTCACCTGGCTGCGCGGCTTCCACGACATCAATGCGCGTCCGATCGTCAACGCGGCGTTCTATTACGGGCCGCTGTGGAAGGAACACCGGATCAAGGTCAACGCGATCCTGCCGGACAGCGACAACGTGATGCTGCTGCGCCCGCTGCATCCGGAACACGGCATCAGCGTGCTTCCGGCGGTGGACCCGGTCACCGAGGAACGCGGCGCGCAGGGCATCGTGGTCGCGCAGATCTTCGCGGTGAAGAAAGGCAGCGAGGAGGACTTCGCGAAACAGGCCGAGGCCGCGTTCGACGCCTATCGCATCGAGGGCGTGCACCCGGCCGGCGTGCTGGTGTCGCTGGATGTGCCGAACAACTTCCCGCAGTTGCCGATCCGCACTGACGGACCGTTCCTGGTCTGGCTGGGCGTGGTCAGGGACGAGGCCACGCTGGACCGCCGGCTCGCGCCGATCCTGGCGTCCGCCGAGCGATCGCTGGCGACGGGTGGCCTCCTGCGCGGTGCGCCGGAGCGCGTGGTGATGGCCCCGACCCCGCGCTCGCGCCTGCGCTGGCTTGCCGGTGCGGGCGCCGGGGTTTCACCATGAACCACGTCGAGCAACTGTGGCTGTTCTTCGCGCTGGTCTTCGGCATCGTGGTGCTGCCCGGCCTGGACATGGCCTTCGTGCTGGGCAGCACGCTGGCCGGGGGACGCCGCCGCGGCTTCGCCGCGCTGGCCGGCATCGTCGCCGGCGGCGTGTGCCATGTCGTGATGACCGCGCTGGGCATCAGCGTGCTGCTGAAGTGGATCCCCGGCGCATTCAACGCGCTGCTGCTGGCCGGCGCGCTGTACATCGCCTGGATCGGCCTCTCACTGATGCGCAGCGACGCTGCGCCGGCGATGCGGCCGGATGCCCCACGGCGCTCGCACGCGGCGACGTTCCGCCAGGGCATGCTGACCTGCCTGCTCAACCCCAAGGCCTACCTGTTCATGCTGGCCATCTTTCCGCAGTTCCTGCGCCCGGAGTACGGCCCGATCGCAGCGCAGGCGCTGGTCCTGTGGCTGATCATCGCGCTCAACCAGCTGTGCGTTTACGGCGGGCTGGCCTTGATGGCCGACCGCGCCCGCGCATGGCTGCAAGGCAAGCCGGAAGCCGGGATGCTGGCGACCCGTTGCGTGGGCGCCTTGCTGATCGCGGCAGCCATGTTCACCGGCGTCGAGGGATGGCGCGGGGCGTAGCCCTGTGCTCCATTCCCTGCCGGCACCGCGCTCAGCGGTTGCTGACCCCGTGCGGCACGTGACCGGTCGCCACGTGCTTGCGCGCGGACTCCACGTTCGCCGGTGAGTCGTCGAAGAAGATGTCCGCGCCGAACGCGTCGAGGAACGGCCCCTTGTCGCGGCCGCCGAGGAACAGCGCCTCGTCGATGCGCACGCCCCACTTGCGCAGGGTGAGGATCACCCGCTTGTGCGCGGGCGCGGAACGGGCGGTGACCAGGGCGGTGCGGATCGGCGAGTCCTCGGCCGGGAACGCGGTCTGCAGGTGATGCAGCGCGGTGAGGAAGCCGCGGAACGGACCGACCGACAACGGCTCGGCGGCGTGCTCGGTCTCGCTGCGATGGAAGGCTTCCAAACCTTCCTCGCGCGACACGCGTTCGCCCTCGTCGCCGAAGATCACCGCGTCGCCGTCGAACGCAATGCGCAACTGCTCGCCGGCGCGCGGCGGCGCGGTGCTGGGCAGGATGGTCGCCGCGGCCACGCCGGCGGCGAGCGCGCGGCCGACGTCCTCAGCGTTGGCCGAGAGGAACAGGTCGGCCTTGAACGGCGCGATGTAGTCGGAAGTCGGCGCGCCGCTGGTGAACGCGGCGCGGCTGATCTCCAGGCCGTAATGCTGGATCGCGTTGAAGATGCGCAGGCCGGTGTCGCCGGAATTGCGCGACAGCAGGATCACCTCGACCGGCGGCACGTCGCCGGCCAGCTTGTTGAGGCCGAGCAGCTTCTGCACCAGCGGGAAGGCCACGCCGGGCTGCAGGATTTCATCCTCGTGCTCGATCTGGAACGAGCGGTAGGCGTCGAGGCCTTCGCGTTCGAACAGCGCATGGCTGTCGCCGAGGTCGAACAACGCGCGCGAGGAAATCGCGACCACCAGCCGGTTGTCGCCGACGGCGGCGGGATCATGGACATCGGGAGACGAAACGGGCGTGTTCACGGGACAGGACGGAAGTTGATCGACCAAAGGTCGTTGCCGGTCAATCTAGCACGCAGCCCGATTCATTCCGCCGCGAACTGCTCGTCGAGGATGCGCTGCTCCAGGTTGTGCTCGGGATCGAACAACAGCCGCACGCCCTGCCCGCCGGACTGCCGGATTGCCACCGTGCGCACGTCGCGCACTTCGTGGAAATCGGCGGTGGCGCTGACCGGGCGCTTGCCGGGGTCGAGCACGCGCAGGATCACTTCGGTGCGGTGCGGCAGGATCGCGCCGCGCCAGCGGCGTGGGCGGAACGGACTGATCGGGGTGAGCGCCAGCACGTTCGCATCCAGCGGCAGGATCGGGCCGTGCGCGGACAGGTTGTAGGCGGTGGAACCGGCCGGGGTGGCCACCATGATGCCGTCGCAGGTCAGGTTCGGCAGCTTCACGGTGCCGTTGAGTTGCACCTCCAGATGCGCGGCCTGGTTGCTCTGGCGTAGCAGCGAGACTTCGTTGAACGCCAGCGCCGTGTGCTCGTTGCCGGCCGCATCGGTGACCTCCATCTGCAGCGGGAACAGCGACGCCGTGTGCGCACGCGCGATCCGTTCCGGCAGGCCGTCGAGCCTGTGCTTGTTCATCAGGAAACCGACCCGACCCAGCTTCATGCCGTAGACCGGCACTTCCAGCGCGCGATACGCATGCAGGGTGCGCAGCATGAAGCCGTCGCCGCCCAGCGTCACGATCAGCTCGGCCTGCTCCGGCGGCACGTCGCCATAGCGCTCCGCCAGCTTGCGCCGCGCCTGCTGGGCGACGCTGATGTCACTGGCGACGAAGGCAAAGCGCATGCGCGGGAATCCGTTGCGGAGGTCAGCCGAGCTTACCGTAGGAGCCGGCTCGCGGGCGATGCCGCAAAGCGGAACGCCCGGCGACCTTGCGGGCACCGGGCGTTCCGTACCGCATTGCAGCGGGAGGTTCCTCAGCCCACCGGCACCTGTGCCAGCTGCGCCAGGCGACGAACCGCGACCGAGGCGATCGGATAGTCCGCGTTCTGGGTGAGGATTTCCGCCAGCATGCCGCGGGTGTACTGCAGCGTGGCGTCGTCGCGCTGCAGCCACGCCTGCACCGGCGAAACATCCTTGCCGCCGCCGCCGAGGTTCAACACCTGCAGCGACAGCGCCCGGTGCTGGTGGTTGAGTTCATCCAGCAGCGAGCCGCGAGCCTGCGCGTGCCAGTGGCCTTCCACCGGCAGCGCCTCGATCTGGTCGCGCAGCCACTCCAGGTCCAGCGCCTCGCCCAGTTCGTAGAACACGCCGGCCACCTTCTCGATCGGCTGGCCGCTCTGCTGGCTCACCTCGACCATGTCCAGCGCCGCGCGCAGCTCCGGCATGCGGGCCATCCGCAGCGCCAGTTCCGCCGGCAGGCCCAGGCCTTCCCACTTTTCCTGGCTGGAGGAGAAATCGCCCTTGCCAGTCGGCGTCAGCACGCCCGGCAACGCCTTGCGCAGGGCCGACACGCCGGCCTGGTAACGCTCGACGTTGGCGGCGATGTCCAGCGAACCACCCGGGCGGTTCAGCAGCCAGCGGGTCATGTGGCGCAGCAGCGACCAGATCTGTTTGATCGCGTCGATCTGGGTGTTCTCGGCGACCTTGGCGTCCAGCGCCTCGATCTCCGCCCACAGCTCGCGCGCTTCGAGGATCTCGCGTGCCGCGGTATAGGCCTTGGCGATCGCCGCCGGCCCCTGCCCGGTGTCTTCCTGCATGCGCATCATGAAGGTGGCGCCCATGCGGTTGATCGTCGAGTTGGTCACCGCGGTGGCGATGATCTCGCGCTTCAGCCGGTGGCGCTGCATGTGCGCGGCGTACTTCTCGTGCAGCGGCGTCGGGAAGTAGCGCACCAGTTCCTTCGACAGGTACGGGTCTTCCGGCACGTCCGAGTCCAGCAATTGCTGGAACAGGCGCATCTTGTCGTACGACAGCAGCACCGCCAGCTCCGGCCGGGTCAGACCCAGCCCGCGGCTCTTGCGCTCGGCCAGCTCGGCTTCGCTGGGCAGGTTCTCGACCTGGCGATCGAGCGTACCCTCGGCCTCCAGCGTGCGGATGAAGTGCGCCATCGAGCCGATGCGGTGCACCGACTGGTGCTCCATCAGGGTGATCGCCTGGTTCTGCCGGTAGTTGTCCCACAGCACCAGCTGACCCACTTCGTCGGTCATCGCGGCGAGCTGCACGTTGCGCGCGTCGAAACCCAGCTCGCCACGCTGCACGGCGTCGTTCAGCAGGATCTTGATGTTCACCTCGTGGTCGGAGGTGTCCACGCCGGCAGAGTTGTCGATGAAGTCGGTATTCAGCAGCACGCCCTTCTGCGCCGCCTCGATACGGCCTTTCTGGGTCATGCCCAGGTTGCCGCCCTCGCCGATGATCTTCGCGCGGACGTCGGCGCCGTTGATGCGCAGCCCGTTGTTGGCGCGATCGCTCACCTCGGCATGCGTTTCACCGGACGACTTGATGTAGGTACCGATGCCGCCGTTCCACAGCAGGTCAACCGGCGCCTTCAGGATCGCACTGAGCAGGTCGGTCGGCGCCAGGTGCTCGACGTCGGGCTTGAGCCCCAGCGCCACGCGTACTTCCGGCGAGATCGGGATCGACTTGGCGCTGCGCGGATAGACGCCGCCGCCGGCGGAGATCAGCGACTTGTCGTAGTCGTCCCAGCTCGAGCGCGGCACCTTGAACAGGCGCTGGCGCTCGACGAACGTGCGCGCCGCGTCGGGATTGGGGTCGAGGAACACGTGGCGATGGTCGAACGCGGCCACCAGCCGGATGTGCTCGGACAGCAGCATGCCGTTGCCGAACACGTCGCCGGACATGTCGCCGATGCCCACGCAGGTGAAGTCCTGGCTCTGGCAGTCGCGGCCCAGCGCGCGGAAGTGGCGCTTGACCGATTCCCACGCACCCTTGGCGGTGATGCCCATGCCCTTGTGGTCGTAGCCGTGCGAGCCGCCGGAGGCGAACGCGTCGCCGAGCCAGTAGTTGTGCTCGATCGAGATCGCGTTGGCGATGTCGGAGAACGTGGCGGTGCCCTTGTCGGCGGCCACCACCAGGTAGGGGTCGTCCGCGTCGTGGCGCACCACGTCGTGCGGGTTCACCACCTTGCCGTCGACCAGGTTGTCGGTGATGTCGAGCAGGCCGTTGATGAACAGGCGGTAGCAGGCGATGCCCTCGGCCAGCTGCGCGTCACGGTCGCCGCCGACGGGAGCCTTCTTGACGAAGAAGCCGCCCTTGGAACCGACCGGCACGATGACCGTGTTCTTGACCATCTGCGCCTTGACCAGGCCGAGCACCTCGGTGCGGAAATCCTCGCGCCGGTCGGACCAGCGCAGGCCGCCGCGCGCCACCGCGCCGAAGCGCAGGTGGATGCCCTCGACGCGCGGGGCGCACACCCAGATCTCGCGGTACGGCACCGGCTTGGGCAGGTCGGGCAGCATGTGCGAGTCGAACTTGTAGCTGATGTAGTCGCGGTACGCGCCGCCCCACTGCTGGAAGAAGCTGGTACGCAAGGTGGCGCGGATCAGCTTCACGAAGCTGCGCAGGATGCGGTCCTCGTCGAGACTGGCCACGTTCTCCAGCAGGATCCCGATCGCGTGTTCGACAGCCTGGATCTGCTCGTCGCGCGGCTTCGCCAGCATGGCACCGAGGCCGTCGATCAACGCGGGCTGCGCGGCCTGCACGTTGGCCGGAATCAGCGCGTGCATCTCGGTGGCCAGGGTGGCGCCGGCGGCCTTCAGCTCGTCGGCGGAAAGTGCCTCGCGGCGCGGATCGAACTTGGCCAGGAACAATTCCACCAGCAGGCCGGCGATCGCCGGATAGCGGTTGAGGGTTTCCTCCATGTACGACTGCGAGAAGGTCGCGCCGGTCTGCAGCAGGTACTTGCAGTAGCCGCGCAGCATCGCCACCTGGCGCCAGCCCAGCTTGGCGCCCAGCACCAGCCGGTTGAAGCCGTCGTTCTCGGCGTTGCCACGCCAGATTTTCTCGAACGCATCCTCGAACAGCGCACCGACCTGCTCCACGCTGAAGGTGAGCTTGCCGACCGGCTGCACCTCGAAATCCTGGATCGACAGCGGCGCATCGCCGGAGATGTCGTAGACATGCTCGGTGAGCACGCGCAGGCCGAGATTCTCCAGCTGCGGCAGCACCTCGGACAGCGCGATGTCGCCGCCCGAACGGTAGACCTTGAAACGCAGCGTCTCCGGCTCCTTCGGCGGGTGGTAGAACGACATCCGCAACGCGTTGTCGCCGGCCAGCTGCGACAGCTGGTGGACGTCCTCGGCGGCCACCGCCGGGTTCACGTCCTCGACGTAGCCGGCCGGCAGCGAACGCGCGTAGCGGTTGGCCAGCACCACGCCTTCATGTTCGCCGCGCAGCTGCACCAGCGCATCGCGCACCTCGTCGTGCCAGTTGCGCACGATGCCGGCGACGCCCCGCTCCAGTTCGGCGAGGTCGTACACGGGCTGGTCGCCGATCTTCGGCCGCAGCACGATGGTCAGCCGCGCCAGCGCGGCCTCGCCCATCTGCACCGAGGAATCGCTCTGCTCGACGTGCAATGCCGAACCCAGCAACGCCTCGATGCGTTCGCGCACCGAGGTGTTGAAACGGTCGCGCGGCACGAACACCATGCAGGTGAAGAAGCGGCCGTAACGGTCGCGACGAATGAACAGCCGCGTGCGTGCGCGCTGGCGCAACTCGAGGATGCCCATCGCAGTGGCGAACAGCTCGTCCTCGGTACTCTGGAACAGCTCCTCGCGCGGCAAGGTTTCCAGGATGTGCCGCAGCGACTTGCCGGAATACGAATCGCGCTTCAGGCCCGAGCGCGCCAGCACGGTCTCCACCTTGTGCCGCATCAGCGGCACGTCCTGCGGACGGGCCATGTAGGCGTTGGAGGAGAACAGGCCGAGGAAACGCTGCTCCGCCACGGCGCGGCCGTCGGCGCCGAACTGCAGCACGCCGATGTAATCCATGTAGCCGGTGCGGTGCACGTGCGAACGCGCGTTGGTCTTGGTCAGGATGATCGCATCGGTGGCGCCGGATTGCGGCAGCTCGCTGGCGGCCAGCGTGCGCAGCGAACGCGGCGCCATCGAGCGCTCGTTGCTGCGCAGGATGCCCAGGCCGGACGACTCGATCGCACGCAATACGCGATCGCCGTCGGCATCGGCGACTTCGTATTCGCGGTAGCCGAGGAAGGTGAAGTTGTCGGCGGCGATCCAGCGCATGAACTCGCTGGCCTCCTGCACCGAGGCGGCATCCAGCGGCAGCTTGCGCTGCGGCAGTTCGTTGGCGACCGCCAGCGCCTTGTCGCGCATCGCCGACCAGTCGCTCACCGCCGCGCGCACGTCGTCCAGCGCTGCCTCGACATGCGCCTCCAGCTGCGCCTGCTCGGCGGTATCGGCGAGCCGGTCGATCTCGAAATGCATCAGGGATTCGGCGTTGCCGGCGTCGCCAGCGTCGCCGCCGAGGCTCAGCAGCTTGCCGGAAGCGTCGCGCGCCACCTTCAGCACCGGGTGGATCACCGCATGGATCTGCAGCTTCGCCGAGACGATCATGCTGACCGTGTCGACCAGGAACGGCATGTCATCGGTGACGATCTGCAGCAGGCTGCGCCCGGCCTGCACATCCGCCGGGCTGAGCACGCGCACGCTGGCGCAACCGGCGCGGCGCTGCTGCATGAACTCCAGCAGGCTGCCGACCAGCGCCGCCCACTGCACCGGTGTGTGCAGATGCGCGTCGCCGCCCCCGATACGTGCAAAGAAAGCTTCGCAGAAAACCTGCGCCTCGTTCAGGCGCTCGGGCGAAAAACCGCCCTTTTTCAGCTCTGCAAACACTACTGACGGAAGGGAAGGGTCGTTCGCCGCAAGAGTCGCATTCATGGCATCTTCTGGTTAGTGGAGACGATGGTCGGGAAGGCAGGTAAAAAGCCTTGAAAGGATACGCTGCGCGGCAGGGCGAATCCAGCCGCGCAGCTTGCCAAAACCATGCCCGTGCGCATGTTCCGGCCTGTCGCGCCGAGTCCCGCGCAAGACGCGCGGATCGCCCATCGACACGCAACGCACCGCGAGATACCCCGGGGCACGCAACCTCCGCGACGCATGCCGGACGAACCTCTGCCGCTCGCCCCGCAACCGACGTGCCCAGATCATCGCCCCGCTTGTCAATGACTGGATTCACGACAGCCATAAAATGTAAACTGGCCGGTATAGTCTGGCCGCGAACCGCTTGGCATCGCGCCTCGCCCAACGGCGACGCGATTCGAGCAGCGGTCATTCGCGGCCAAGCCAACCTATGACACAAGACATACGGAGCGCGATGCAGTATCCCGTCCACGGCAATCTGCAGCGCACCCCGGCAAGCCCCCCATCCCCGTTCAAGCAAGTCCTGGAGCTCCCATGAAGCCTTCATCACCGAGCATGACCTTGTTGTGCCTGAGCCTGCTGGCGCTGGCCGCCTGCGGCAAGGGCAAGGAACAAGGCCCGCCGCAGATGCCGCCACCGGAAGTCGGCGTGATCCGGACACAACCGCAAAGCTCACCGCTGACCAAGGACCTGGTGGGTCGCCTGTCGCCTTACCGCAGCGCCGACGTACGCGCCCGCGTGGCCGGCGTGCTGCTCAAGCGCACCTATACCGAAGGCACCGACGTCAAGCAGGGCCAGTTGCTGTTCCAGATCGATCCGGCCCCGCTGAAGGCCGCGCTGAACGCCGCCGAGGCTTCGCTGGCGCAGGCCCAGGCCACGTACACCAACGCCAAGGTCAACGCGCAGCGCGCCCGCGAGCTGGCGCCGAAGGGCTACATCTCCAAATCCGACCTGGACAACGCGCAGGCCAGCGAGCGCAGCGCGGCCGCCGCCGTGCAGGCGGCGCGCGCCAACGTGCAGACCGCGCGCATCAGCCTCGGCTACGCCAGCGTGACCTCGCCGATCGAGGGCCGCGCCGGCCAGCAGCAGGTGACCGAAGGTGCGCTGGTCGGCAACGGCGGCGACGCCACCCTGCTCACCACGGTCGACCAGATCGACCCGCTCTATGTGAACTTCACCATGAGCGTGGCCGACATGGAGCAGATGCGCCGCGCGCAGAGCAACGGCAACGTCACCCTGGCCGAACCGAACAAGGCCAGCGTGCAGATCGCCCTGCCCGACGGCAGCGCCTATACCGAAGCGGGCACGCTCGACTTCTCCTCCACCACGGTCGACCCGGCCACCGGTGCGGTGAACCTGCGCGCGCAGATTCCCAATCCGAAGCACAACCTGCTGCCGGGCATGTACGTGACGCTGAAAGCGCAGCTGGGCGAACAGCACAAGGTGTTCCTGGTGCCGCAGGAGGCAGTGCTGCGCGACACGGTGGGCGCCTATGTCTTCACCGTGGGCAAGGACGGCAAGGTCGCGCGCCGCGACGTCACCACCAGCGCCGCGAGCGGCGGCAACTGGGTGGTCACCGCCGGCCTCGCCGCGGGCGAGCAGGTGATCGTTTCGGGCGTGCAGAACGTGAAGGAAGGCGCACCGGCCAAGGCCTCGCCATGGCAACCCAGCACCGCGGGCAACCGTGGCCCCGCCGCGGCCGCCAGCGCGCCGGCGCGCGGCAAGTAAGGGAGTCCGGACATGCCGAGTTTCTTCATCGACCGCCCGATCTTCGCCTGGGTGGTCGCCATCCTGATTTCCCTGGGTGGCGTCCTGGCGATCCTCAACCTGGGCGTGGAATCGTATCCGTCGATCGCGCCGCCGCAGGTCGTGGTCAACGCCACCTATCCCGGCGCCAGCGCCGACACCACCGAGAAAACGGTCACCCAGGTGATCGAGCAGCAGCTCACCGGCATCGACCACCTGCTGTACTTCAGCTCGTCGTCCAGCGCCAGCGGCCGCGCCAGCATCACGCTGACGTTCGAGAGCGGCACCGACCCGGACATCGCCCAGGTGCAGGTGCAGAACAAGGTGGCGCTGGCCACGCCGCGCCTGCCTGCCGAAGTAACCCAGCAGGGCGTGGTGGTGGCCAAGGCCAATGCCGGCTTCCTGATGGTGGTGGCGCTGCAGTCGGACAACCCGAGCATCGATCGCAACCGTCTCAACGACATCGTCGGTTCGCGCGTGCTCGACCAGATCTCGCGCGTGCCCGGCGTCGGCAGCACCCAGCAGTTCGGCTCCGAATACGCCATGCGCATCTGGCTGAACCCCGACAAGCTGCAGGGCTACGGCCTGTCGTCTTCGCAGGTGCTGGCGGCGATCCAGGCGCAGAACGTGCAGTTCGCCGCCGGCTCGATCGGCTCCGACCCGGCGCTGCCCGGCCAGGGCTTCACCGCCACGGTCTCGACCGAAGGCCGCTTCACCACGCCCGAGCAGTTCGCCGGCATCATCCTGCGCGCGAACCCCGACGGCACCACGGTCACCCTCGGTGACGTAGCCAGGATCAGCTTCGGCCCCGGCAGCTACGGCTTCGACACCACCTGGAACGGCAAGCCGATCGGCGCCTTCGCGATCCAGCTGCTGCCCGGCGCCAACGCGCTGAACGTGGCCACCGCCGTGCGCGGCAAGATGGACGAGATCGCACCCAGCTTCCCGCAGGGCGTGAGCTGGTTCAGCCCGTACGACAGCACCACGTTCGTGAACATCTCGATCAACGAGGTGGTGCACACCCTGGTCGAGGCGATCATCCTGGTGTTCCTGGTGATGCTGCTGTTCCTGCAGAACATCCGCGCCACCATCATTCCCACCCTGGTGATCCCGGTGGCCCTGCTGGGCACCTTCCTTGGCATGCTGCCGCTCGGCTTCACCATCAACCAGCTGACCCTGTTCGGCATGGTGCTGGCCATCGGCATCGTGGTCGACGACGCGATCGTGGTGATCGAGAACGTCGAGCGCATCATGACCGAGGAGGGGCTGTCGCCGAAGGATGCCACGCGCAAGGCGATGGGCCAGATCACCGGCGCGATCGTGGCGATCACCGTGGTGCTGGCGGCGGTATTCATCCCCTCGGCGCTGCAGCCGGGCGCCTCGGGCATCATCTACAAGCAGTTCGCGCTGACCATCGCGGTGTCGATGGGGTTCTCCGCGCTCCTCGCGCTGTCGTTCACGCCGGCGCTGTGCGCCAGCTTCCTGCAACCGGAGCACCACAAGAAGAAGAACTTCGTGTTCCGCAAGTTCAACGAGTTCTTCACCTGGACCACGCACACCTACACCGGCCACATCGGCGGTGCGGTGCGCCATGCGCCGCGCTGGATGCTGGCCTTCGTATTGATCGCGGTGCTCGGCGGCTTCCTGTACACCCGTCTGCCCGGCAGCTTCCTGCCGGAAGAGGACCAGGGCTACGCCCTGTCCGTGATCCAGCTGCCACCGGGCGCCAGCAAGCAGCGCACCAGCGAGGTGATGGCGCAGATGCGCAGCATCCTCGACAAGGACTCCGCCGTGGAAGGCGTACTCCAGGTGACCGGCTTCAGCTTCATCGGCTCCGGCGAGAACGCCGGCATGGCCTTCATCAAGCTCAAGGACTGGGACAAGCGCGACGTCACCGCCGCCGAGTTCATCCAGCGCGCGAACATGGAGCTGCACGGCATCCGTGACGCACGCATCTTCGTGGCGAACATTCCCACGGTGCAGGGCCTGGGCCAGTTCGGCGGCTTCGACATGTACCTGCAGGACCGCAGCGGCGCGGGCCGCGAGGCGCTTACCCAGGCGCGCAACACGCTGCTGGGCAAGGCCGCCCAGAACAGCGGGCTGACCGGCGTGCGTCCCAACGCGCTGGAGGATTCCCCGCAGCTGCACCTGGACGTGGACCGCGTACAGGCGCAGTCGATGGGCCTGTCGGTGGGTGACATCTACAACGCGATCGGCCTGATGCTGGCGCCGGTGTACGTGAACGACTTCACCTACGGCGGCCGCGTGAAGCGCGTGATCATGCAGGCCGACGCGCCCTACCGCATGAGCCCGGACGCGCTGCAGCACTTCTTCACCCCCAGCACGCAGACCACCGCCGCCGGCACGCCGTCAATGATCCCGCTGTCCAACGTGGTGCACGCGAAGTGGGAGGTGGGCTCGCCCTCGCTGACCCGCTACAACGGCTACGCGGCGGTGGAGATCGTCGGTTCGCCGGCGCCGGGGCATGCTTCGGGCGAGGCGATGAACGAGATGGAGAAGCTCGTCACCAATGATCTGCCCAAGGGCTTCGGCTTCGACTGGACCGGCCAGTCGTACCAGGAGATCCTCTCCGGCAACGCCGCCACGCTGCTGATGGTGCTGTCGATCGTGATCGTGTTCCTGGCGCTGGCCGCGCTGTATGAAAGCTGGTCGATCCCGGTCTCGGTGCTGCTGGTGGTGCCGCTGGGCATGCTCGGCGCGGTGGTGTTCACCCTGCTGCGCGGCCTGCCCGACGACATCTACTTCAAGATCGGCCTGATCACGGTGATCGGCCTGGCGGCGAAGAACGCGATCCTGATCGTGGAGTTCGCGGTGGAGCAGCAGGCGCACGGACAGACGCTGCGCGCCGGCGTGATCGAGGCAGCACGGCTGCGACTGCGGCCGATCCTGATGACCTCGCTGGCGTTCATCCTGGGCGTGCTCCCGCTGTTCATCTCCAGCGGCGCCGGCGCCAACGCGCGCCACGCAATCGGCACCGGCGTGATCGGTGGCATGATCTTCGCCACCTTCCTCGGCGTGCTGCTGATCCCGGTGTTCTACGTGGTGGTGCGCCGCCTGCTCGGCGACAAGCTGGACGGCGATACGCCAGCGCCACCGGCGACGAGCCACGGCGGCATGCAGTCGTTCGATTCGGATCCGCGCCGCGGCGCGTGATCCATCCGAAGCAGAAAACAAAGAGCCCGGCAGTGTCCCTGCCGGGCTCTTCGTTTCAAACGTAATGAATGCGGCAGGTCACTGGCGGGACGGCCTCTTGCGCCACCGTCAGCGCAGACCCGTCTCCGCCCGCGCGATCACCAGCCGCTGGATCTCGCTGGTGCCTTCGTAGATCTCGGTGATCTTGGCGTCGCGGAAGTAGCGCTCCAGGGGCATCTCCTTCGAGTAGCCCATGCCGCCGTGGATCTGCACGGCCTGGTGGCTGATCCACATCGCCGCCTCGGATGCAGTGAGCTTGGCCACCGCCGCCTCGGTGCCGAAGCGCCCGCCGTTCTTCTCGGTCTCGCCCTTGGTCCACGCCGCACGCAGGGTCAGCAGGGTCGCTGCATCGAGCTTGCACTTCATGTCGGCGATCTTCGACTGGGTCATCTGGAACGTGCCGATCGGCTGGCCGAACGCCTTGCGGTCGCGCGACCACTGCAGCGTGGCTTCATACGCGGCGCGGGCGATGCCTACCGCCTGCGAGGCGATGCCGATGCGGCCGGCGTCGAGCACGCCCATCGCGATCGAGAAGCCCTTGCCCTCTTCACCGAGCAGGTTTTCCTTCGGCAGCACGTAATCGGTGAACTCGATCTCGCAAGTAGCCGAAGCACGGATGCCCAACTTCGGCTCGGTCTTGCCGGCGTGGAAGCCCGGCAATTGGGTATCGACGATGAAGGCCGACACGCCCTTCGCGCCGATGCCCGGCGTGCTGATGGCGAAAAGCACGATGTAGCGCGCCACCGGACCGGACGTGATCCAGCTCTTCTTGCCGTTGATCACCCAGTCGCCGTTCGCGTTCTTGGTGGCACGGGTGTGCATGGCCGAAGCGTCGGAGCCGGACTGCGGCTCGGTCAGCGCGTAGGCGCCGATCGCCTCGCCGGTGGCGATCGCGCGCACGAACTTCTGCTTCTGCTCCTCGTTGCCATGCTTGAGGATGCCGTTGCAGAACAGCGAATTGTTCACCGACATCACGGTCGCGGTGGCTGCGTCGGCCGCGGCGATCTCGATCATCGCCAGCACGTAGGCGATCGGATCCATGCCCGCGCCGCCGTACTCCTCCGGCACTTCGATGCCCATCAGGCCGAGCTGGCCCATCTCGCGGATGTTCTCCAGCGGAAACTCGCCCTTGGCGTCCAGTTCGGCCGCCACCGGCGCAATGCGCTTCTGCGCAAAGTCGCGGGCGATCGCCTGGATCGACAACTGGTCTTCGGTAAAACGGAAATCCACGGGCTGCTCCTGAAGGCAATCAAGCCGGCGATTTTAGCGGGAAATGGCACGCAGGCTTGCCGGCGTGCGCTTGACGCGTCGCAAAGGCCGGCCTAGCCTATACATCTTTCTATCGCGATACAGGGATAACCGATGGATCTGGCCACCGCTTCCAGCGTGCTGCGCCTGCTGGCCGACCCCACCCGCGTGCGCCTGCTGGCCCTGCTGGAACACGAGGAGCTCACCGTGGCCGAACTGGCCGCGGTGCTGCACCTGGCGCAGCCGCGCGTCTCCACCCACCTGGCCAAGCTGAAGGAAGCCGGCCTGGTGCGCGACCGCCGCGCCGGCGTGTCGGCCTACTACCGCGCCAACAACGAGGGCGACGAGGCCCAGCACAACCTGCTCGCTTCGCTGCGCGCCAGCATCGACGACGCGCTGCTGCGCGAGGACTCGGCGCGCCTGCCCGGCGTGCTCGCGAACCGTGCCCGCGAGGAAGGCTGGGCCGACACCGTGGCCGGCGACATGGAGCGCCACTACTCACCCGGCCGCACCTGGGAAACCCTGGCGCGCTCGCTGCTGCAGTTGCTGGAAACCGGCGACGTGCTCGACATCGCCTCCGGCGACGGCATCACCGCCGAGCTGCTGGCGCCGCACGCGCATTCGATCGTCTGCGTGGATTCCAGCGAGCGCGTGGTCGAAGCCGCCGCGAAGCGGCTGAAGGCGTTCGCCAACGTGCGCGTGATCCAGGGCGACATGCATGCGCTGGAACTGGGCGAACAACGCTTCGACCTGGTGCTGATGCTGCACGCGCTGACCTACGCCGAGCATCCCGCCCGGGCCGTGGCCGAAGCCGCGCGACTGCTGCGCCCCGGCGGCCGGCTGCTCGCCGTGACGCTGGGCCAGCACGATCATCGCGCCGCGGTCGAACCGTTCGACCACCGCAATCTCGGCTTCAGCAACCAGCAGCTCGACGGCTACGCGCGCGCCGCCGACCTCGACGTGCTGAGCTGCAACCGGCTCAGCCGCGAGCGCAAGGCGCCGCATTTCGAAGTGATCAGCCTGCTGGCGCGCAAGCCCGCTTGAATAACTGTTGCACCGCTTAACCAAAGGAAGTTCGATGAGTACCCTGCCCTGGCTCCACCCCGATCGCGTCGCCCTGCTGGAGCAGGCGTTGCGCCAACGCATCCTGATCCTCGACGGCGGCATGGGCACCATGCTGCAGGCACACGAACTGGATGAAGGCGGCTTCCGCGGCGAACGCTTCGAACATGGCCACGACGGCCACGCGCACGCCCACGATCATCCTGGCTGCGACCTCAGGGGCAACAACGACCTGCTCACGCTGACCCAGCCGCAGATCATCCGCGGCGTGCACGACGCCTACCTGGAAGCCGGCGCCGATCTGGTCGAAACCAACACCTTCAACTCCACCCGCATCAGCCAAGCCGATTACAAGCTGCAGCACCTGGCGCAGGAATTGAACCGCGAAGGCGCGAAACTCGCCCGCGCCGCGTGCGATGCGATGAGCGCGAAAACACCGGAAAAGCCGCGCTTCGTGATCGGCGTGCTCGGCCCCACCAGCCGCACCGCCTCACTGTCGCCGGACGTCAACGATCCGGGCTTCCGCAACGTCACGTTCGAGGAACTGGCGCAGAACTACACTGAATCCGCCAACGGCCTGATCGACGGCGGCGCCGACGTCATCATGGTCGAAACGATCTTCGACACGTTGAACGCGAAGGCTGCGCTGTTCGCGCTGAGCGAACTGTTCCACCAGCGCGGCGCGCGGATGCCGGTAATGATCTCCGGCACCATCACCGACCGCTCCGGACGCACCCTGTCCGGCCAGACCGCCGAGGCGTTCTACTACTCGGTGCGCCATGCGCGGCCGTTGTCCATCGGCTTCAACTGCGCGCTCGGCGCCGAGGACCTGCGCCCGCACGTGCAGACCCTGGCCAATCTCGCCGAGACCTACGTCAGCACGCATCCGAACGCCGGCCTGCCGAACGCCTTCGGCGAATACGACGAAACCCCCGAACACATGGCCAGCGTGATCGGCGGCTTCGCCCGCGACGGCCTGCTGAACCTGGTCGGCGGCTGCTGCGGCACCACGCCGGCGCATATCAGGGCGATCGCCGAGGTGGTGCGCAACGTCGCACCGCGCGTGCTGCCTTCCGCCGATCAAGCGGAGGCCGCATAACATGGCACGTCACACCCGCCTGTCCGGCCTCGAACCGCTGGTCATCACGCCCGACCTGCTGTTCATCAACGTCGGCGAGCGCACCAACGTCACCGGCTCGGCGCAGTTCAAGAAGCTGATCAAGGAAGACCGCTACGACGAAGCCGTCGAAGTCGCCCGCCAGCAGGTCGCCAACGGCGCGCAGGTGATCGACATCAACATGGACGAGGGCCTGATCGACTCCGAGGCGGCGATGACCCGCTTCGTCAACCTGATCTCGTCCGAGCCCGACATCGCCCGCGTGCCGTTCATGATCGACTCGTCCAAGTGGACGGTGATCGAGGCCGGCCTGCGCTGCCTGCAGGGCAAGGGCATCGTCAACTCGATCTCGATGAAGGAAGGCGAGGCGCAGTTCCTCGAACACGCGCGCAAGGTACAGCAGTACGGCGCCGCCGCCGTGGTGATGGCGTTCGACGAGCAGGGCCAGGCCGACACCTGCGAACGCAAGGTGGAAATCTGCTCGCGCGCGTACGAGTTGCTGACGAAGGAACTCGATTTCCTGCCCGAAGACATCATCTTCGACCCGAACATCTTCGCCATCGCCACCGGCATCGAAGAACACAACAACTACGCGGTGGATTTCATCAATGCCACGCGCGAACTGAAAAGACGCTTCCCCGACTGCCACATCTCCGGCGGCGTCTCCAACGTGTCGTTCTCGTTCCGCGGCAACAACACCGTGCGCGAGGCGATCCATTCGGTGTTCCTGTACCACGCGATCCGCGCCGGCATGGACATGGGCATCGTGAACGCCGGTGCGCTGACGATCATGGACGACATCGACCCGCCGCTGCGCGAGCGCGTCGAGGACGTGGTGCTGAACCGCCGCGAAGACGCCACCGAGCGCCTGCTCGAGATCGCCGACAACTATAAGGGCAAGCGCGGTGCGGCGGAGGTCGAGACGCTGGCCTGGCGCGAGAAGGACGTGCGCGAACGGCTCAGCCATGCGCTGGTGCATGGCATCGATCAATACGTGGTTGAGGACACCGAAGAAGCACGCCAGCTGTCGACGCGTCCGCTCGACGTGATCGAAGGCCCGCTGATGGACGGCATGAACGTGGTCGGCGACCTGTTCGGCGCCGGCAAGATGTTCCTGCCGCAGGTGGTGAAATCCGCCCGCGTGATGAAGAAAGCCGTGGCCTACCTGCTGCCCTACATCGAGGCGGAAAAGCTGCGCACCGGCGATACCGGCAAGAACAACGGCAAGATCGTGATGGCCACGGTCAAGGGCGACGTGCACGACATCGGCAAGAACATCGTCGCGGTGGTGCTCCGCTGCAACAACTTCGAGGTGATCGACCTGGGCGTGATGGTGCCCGCACAGAAGATCCTGGAGACCGCGATCGCCGAGAAGGCCGACATGATCGGCCTGTCCGGCCTGATCACGCCGTCACTGGAGGAAATGAGCCAGGTCGCTCGCGAGATGCAGCGACAGGATTTCCACATTCCGCTGCTGATCGGCGGCGCCACCACCTCGCGCGCGCACACCGCGCTGAAGATCGAGCCGCACTACAAGGCGGGGTGCGTATGGGTGAAGGACGCCTCGCGCGCGGTCGGCGTGGCGCAGTCGCTGGTCAGCAAGGAACTGGTCGAGGCGTTCCTCGAAAAGATCCGACTCGAATACGCCGACGTGCGCGAACGCCACCGCAACCGCGGCCCCGGCAAGAAACTGGTATCGCTGGAAAAGGCCCGCGACCAGCGCTACCGCTGCGACTGGGCCAGCTACGAACCGCCGCAGCCGAACCGGCCCGGCGTCACCGTGTTCGACGACTACGACCTCTCCGTCATCCGCCAGTACATCGACTGGACCCCGTTCTTCCAGGCCTGGGAACTGGCCGGTCACTACCCCGCCATCCTCACCGACGAAGTGGTCGGCGCGCAGGCCAGCGAACTGTTCAAGGACGCGCAGGCCATGATGGACAAGATCATCGCCGAGAAGTGGCTGACCGCCCGCGCCGTGATCGGCCTGTGGCCGGCCGCCAATGTCGGCGACGACGTCGAGGTGTATGAACTCCCCTCTCCCACCGGGAGAGGGGCTGGGGGTGAGGGTACAGCCGAAGCGAAATCTTCCGCTCCGCCCGTACCCTCATCCACCCTTATCGGGGCACCTTCTCCCGAAGGGAGAAGGAAAAAGCTGGCCACCCTGTGCAGCCTGCGCCAGCAGGCCGACAAGCCGCCGGAGCGGCCGAACCTGTGCCTGGCGGATTTCATTACTCCGAAAGAGTTCGACAAGCCCGACTGGATCGGCGGCTTCGCCGTCACCGCCGGCCTCGGCATCGAGGAACACCTGGCCCGCTTCCAGGCCGACTACGACGACTACTCCTCGATCATTCTCAAGGCGCTGGCCGACCGCCTCGCCGAAGCGTTCGCCGAACACATGCACGAGCGCATGCGCAAGGAATTCTGGGGCTTCGTGCCGGACGAATCGCTCGACAACGACGCGCTGATCGCCGAGAAGTACCGTGGCATCCGCCCGGCCCCCGGCTATCCCGCCTGCCCCGAGCACACCGAGAAAGCCACCCTGTTCAAGCTGCTGGACGTCACCAAAAACACCGGCATCGAACTCACCGAAGGTTTCTCGATGTACCCCGCCGCCGCCGTCTCCGGCTGGTACTACTCGCACCCGGACAGCCAGTACTTCGTGGTCGGCCGGCTCGGCAAGGACCAGGTCGAGGATTACGCCAGGCGCAAGGGCTGGACCCTCGCCGAAGCGGAGCGCTGGCTCGCCTCGAACCTGGATTACGAGCCGGAGTAGCCGTGGATCCCCGGTGACGCCATCACACGGTGGCGTCGCCGGTGATGCTGTTCTTGCGGTGGCGCAGGTGCACGACCAGGTTGTACACCGAGACGAACGCGGGGAAGAAGTTCGAGATGATGCCCACCGAATCGTTCTTGCCGATGATGAAGTACGCCAGCAGCAGGATGCTGCCGCAGACCGACAGCCACCAGAACGCCAGCGGCATCACCACCCGCTTCAGCTTGCGCGTGTAGTACAGCTGCACGAACCAGCGACTGGTGAACATCACCGAGCCGAGCAGGCCGACGGCCTTCCAGGGCGTCAGCTCGAACTGCTGCAAGGCGCGAAGGATGCTGGCCAGATGAACGTTGAAGAGTTCCATGGTGGTGCGCTTTTGACGTAGGGGGAGGCAAGTCTAGCAACCCTCGCCCCTTCCCTTGCCGCATCCCGACCCATCCGAGGCATTGACCCGCCCGGCGACTGCCCCTAAAATTGCGCGCTCGCAGTGGGCGGTTAGCTCAGCGGTAGAGCACTGCCTTCACACGGCAGGTGTCACAAGTTCGATCCTTGTACCGCCCACCAATAGACCGAAGAAACCGGCCCACGCGGCCGGTTTTTTCGTCCTGGCTCCATGAAAGGCGCAGCGTGCGTGTAGCAACGGGCACTTCACACGGCAGGTGTCACACAACGATCCTTGTACCGCCCACCCATAGATTCGACGAAAGGCCACCTCGACGGGTGGCCTTTCGTTCGGAGCTTCCTGTCACGACTTGTCGGGCGCCGTGGCGGCGCAGGTACGGGCGCGCTCCAGCAGCAACTCGCGCTCGCGCAGGTTCTGGGTCAGCGTGGCGGCGCGTTCGAATTCCGTGCGGGCCTCGTCGAGACGGTCGAGCCTGGCCAGCAGGTCGCCGCGCACGGTCGGCAGCAGGTGATAGTTCGCCAAGGCGGGCTCGTCGAGCAGCGTGTCGACCAGTTCGAGGCCGGCCGCGGGGCCGAACGCCATCGACAGGGCCACCGCGCGGTTCAGCTCGATCACCGGCGACGGCGCCAGCTGGGCCAGCGTGGCATACAGCGCCGCGATGCGCGGCCAGTCGGTCGCCTCGGCGGTCAGCGCCCGCGCATGGCAGGCGGCGATCGCGGCCTGCAATGCATACGGCCCCAGTGTGCCGCCCAGCTTCTCGGCGCGCTCGAGCGCAGCGAGGCCACGGCCGATCAGTAGCCGATCCCAGTGCGCGCGGTTCTGTTCCAGCAGCAGCACCGGTTCACCGCCGGGACCGGTGCGCGCGCGCGTGCGCGACGCCTGGATCTCCATCAAGGCCACCAGCCCGAGCACCTCCGCTTCCTGCGGCACCAGTCCGGCCAGCACGCGGCCCAGGCGCAACGCTTCCTCGCACAAGGCTGGCCGCATCCAGTCGTCGCCGGCGGTGGCCGAGTAGCCCTCGTTGAAGATCAGGTAGATCACGCCGAGCACCGAAGAAAGTCTTGCGGCCAGCTCCTCGCCCCGCGGCACCTCGAACGGCACCTGGGCTTTCGTCAGGCTGCGTTTGGCGCGCACGATGCGCTGGGCGATCGTCGGCTCCGGCACCAGGAAAGCCCGCGCGATCTCGCCGGTGGTCAGGCCGCCGAGCAGGCGCAGGGTCAACGCCACCCGTGCGTCGATCGGCAGCACCGGATGGCAGGCGGTGAACATCAGCCGCAGCAGGTCGTCGCCGATGTGATCGTCGAGCGCAGCTTCGACCACCGACACCTGCTGCTCCTGTTCCGCCTCCAGCTCGTGCATCAATTCGAGGTGCTTGCGTTCGAGCAGCTTGCTGCGGCGCAGCCGGTCGATCGCGCGGTGCTTCGCGGTGGTCATCAGCCAGGCGCCGGGGTTGTCCGGCACGCCGGTTTGCGGCCACTGCTCCAGCGCCACCACCAGCGCGTCCTGCGCCAGTTCCTCGGCCAGGCCGACGTCGCGCAGCATGCGGGCGAGGCCGGCGATCAGCCGGGCCGATTCGATCCGCCAGACGGCGTCGATGGTGCGATGGGTATCGGTCACGCTCATGGCGACCGATCACACCATTCCCACCCCGCCGGCGCAAGGCCGTAAGCACTATTCGCGCCTGGTTTCCGGCCGCCGCCTTCAGGCTCACCGGGCTGGTTTCAATGATGACGATGAACTTGACATGTTGTCCCCGTCAGGAAGTGGCGATGAAGCGGCGCCGCGGACCGCCCTGCTGCGCATCCTGCACCTGCATGTCGGCATGCGCGGTCAACGCCTGCCGCACATCGGCGGGAAAGTCGGTGAACTCCTGCACCTGGCGCACCTCGATGGCTTCGCCGGCCGACGCCGGACAACGCGACGCCCAGGCGATGGCCTCGTCCCGCGACGCGACATCGATCATCCAGTAGCCGCTGGGCACGTCCTTCGCCCCGGCAAACGGACCCTCGGCGACCATGGGCCGACCATCGGCAAAGGACACGCGCGCGCCCATCGACGGCGGGTGCAACCCGTCCAGCGCAAGCAGCACGCCGGCCTGCCACAGCGCCTGGTTGTACTTCATCATCGCGATCACGCCGTCGACGTCCGGCAGGTTCCCCGGCGCCACGCTCTCGCCGTTGCCGGGGATCATCAACATCATGAAGCGCATGGTTGCTGTTCCTTCCCGCATTCGCGTGGAAGCCGGTGCAGGGCCCGGCTCATGACTTGGCGGCGACCTGCGCGCGCAGCCGTTCCTCCTGCTCGCGCAACTCGGGCGTGAACTCGGCGCCGAAATCGTCCGCCTCGAACACCTGGCGCACCTCGATCTCGGTGTCGCCGTCGAACGGCGCGCGCTTGAGCCACTCGACCGCCTCCTCCAGCGACTGCACCTGCCACAGCCAGAAGCCGGCGATCAGCTCCTTGGTCTCCGCGAACGGCCCGTCGATCACCGTGCGCCGGTTGCCGGAGAACCTCACCCGCACGCCCTTCGAACTGGGATGCAGGCCCTCGCCCGCCAGCATGACGCCGGCCTTCACCAGTTCCTCGTTGAACTTGCCCATCTCGGTCAGCAGCTGTTTGCTGGGCATCACGCCCGCTTCGGAGTCCGGGGTCGCCTTCACTATCACCATGAATCGCATCGTCGTGTCTCCTTCGAATGAGCCGGGAGCCAGGCATGCAAACCCCAGCTCTATCCGGACGACGAACGGCGAGCCGGCAAATCGACATGGCCGCCTGCAGGCAGCTGAAACCACAATCGCAAACGATGAGCCGCGGCTCGGTATGCTGTGCGCATTGCGTCACCAGGGCAGGAAGGGATGAAGGAAAACCCAGGCGGACTGATCGTCCATCGCGGCAGCCGTACCGAACGGCTGGCCGACGCGCTGGCGCTGCAGCTGGAAGCGCAGCGGCCGGCCAATCCGCTGGCCGCGCAGACCGTGGTGGTGGCGCACCCGGGGTTGCAGCGCTGGCTGCTCGGCCGCCTGGCGCAGCGCCCTAGCCCGCAAGGCGGGCACGGCATCGCCGCCAACGTCGAGATGATCCTGCCGTGGCAGTGGTTCGAGCGCTGCGCACGCCGCATGCTGGGCGACGAGGCCCTGATCGGCGGCGCATACCGGCACGAAGTGCTGCGCTGGCGCCTGCTGCAAGTGCTGTCCGCGTCCAACGCGGCGGAAGTCCGCGCCTATCTGGCCGGCGACGATGCCGCGCGGCGCAGTTTCCAGCTGGCCGAGCACCTGGCCGGCCTGTACACCCAGTACCTGATCTACCGGCCGGACTGGATCCTCGACTGGGAACAGCATCCGGCCCGCCACGGCGGCGACTGGCAGGCGACGCTGTGGCATCGGCTGCGAACCTCCATCCAGCGCCCGCACCGCGCGCAGCGCAGCGCCGCCCTGATCGACGCACTGCGTGCCGGCAGCGACCTGGTCAGTGATCCGCCGCTGCACGTATTCGGCGTCAGCCATCTGCCGCCCGACGTGCTGGCGGCGTTGCAGGCGACCGCGCTGCACACGCCGGTGCACCTGTATTTTCCCGATCCCTGCCGCGAGCACTGGGTGTATCTGCGCAAGCAGCGCTTCCTGCTCGCCCACGCGGACGATCCCGAAGCGCTGTATTACGAGGTCGGCCATCCGCTGCTGGTGGCGCTCGGCCGCATCGCACAGGATTTCTGCCTTACCCTGGACGAGTGCGACGCGATCGACGAGCGCGATCCGCTCGACGAGGCCGAGCCACTCGACGAAGCCACCTCGCTGCTTGCCCGGCTGCAGTCCAGCATCCGCTGCCTGCAGCCGGAACTGGTCGGTGCGCCGATCCGCGAGCAACAAGGCGGCGGCGCCAGCCTGGGCGACATCCTGCCCGCGTTGCGCCACGACGCCAGCCTGCGCGTGCACGCCTGCCACACCCGCCTGCGCGAACTGGAAGTGCTGAAGAACGCCTTGCTGCGCTGCCTGGCCGATGCCCCCACCCTGCAGCATCGCGACATCGTGGTGATGGCGCCGGATATCGGCGCGTACGCGCCCTACCTGGCGGCCGTGTTCGGCGAGCCGGCGCAGTACCGCAACGATCCGCTGCACATTCCCTGGCACCTCGCCGACGTCGGGCTGGCGCGGGCGCACCCGCTGATGAGCGCGTTCGCGCAGCTGCTGGACCTGGCCGAGAGCCGCTTCACGGTCAGCGAGGTGCTGGACTTCCTCGACGTGCCGGCGGTGGCGCGGCGTTTCGCGATCGATGCCGACGGCCGCGACGCGCTGGAGCGCTGGCTGCGCCGCGCCCGCGTGGCGTGGGGCCTGGATGCCGCGATGAAGGCCGAGGCCGGCGCGGCGGCGGTCGACACGAATTCGTGGCAGTTCGGTTTCGACCGCATGTACGCCGGACTGATCGCGGGCCAGGATGCGGATAGCGAACTGCTCGACGGCATCCTGCCGCTGCAGGGCGTCGCCGGCAGCGCGGTGGAGGCGCTGGGCCAGTTCGACCGCCTGCTCGGCGAACTGCGCCAGGCGCGCCACGCCTTCGCCAGCGCGCGCCCGCTGGCCGCATGGAGCCAGTGGCTGCTGGAACGGATCGACGCGCTGTTTCTCGCCGACCCGCGCGACGACGCCGAGCAGAACGCGCTCGACGCGCTGCGCCGGCTCGCCGCCGGCCTCGCCAGCCAGGCCGCGGAGGCCGACGTCCACGCGGCGTTGCCATGGAGCGTGGTGCGCGAGGCCCTGCGCGGTGCGCTCGACGCGGTGCCGGAGCGCCAGGCCTTCCTGCTCGGCGGGGTGACCTTCTGCGGATTGGTGCCGCAACGCTCGATCCCGTTCCGCGTGGTCTGCCTGCTCGGCATGAACGAGGGCGAGTTCCCGCGCCCCGGCAACGACGCCGGCCTCAACAAGATCCTCAGCCAGCCGCGCCGCGGCGACCGCGACACCCGCAGCGAGGACCGCTACCTGTTCCTGGAGGCGCTGATGTCGGCGCGCGACGTGCTGCACATCAGCTACGTCGGCGAAGGCGTGCGCGACGGCAAGCCGCGCAATCCCGCCGCGCCGCTGGCCGAGCTGCTTCAGTTCCTCGACGAGCAGCACGCCATGGCCGACGACGACAAGGCCGAGCGGCCATGGCGCATCCGCCATCCGCTGCAGCCGTTCGACGCGCGCTACTACGAACGCGACGCGCACGGCCAACCCCTGAAAGATCCGCGACTGTTTTCGTACGATCCGGCGTTCCTCGCCGCCGCGGCCAGCACCGACATGCCGCCCTTTCTCGATGCGCCAGGAACCGCACCGGAAACCGTGGCTCGCGGTGAAATCGCCCTCGGCGCACTCAAGCGCTACTGGCGTGATCCCGCACGCGACGCCCTGCTGCGCGGCCAGGGCATCAGCCTGCAGGCACTGGACGACGGCGGCTGGCCGGATCGCGAGCCGCTGGAGACGAAGCTGGAGAAACTCGAACGGGTCGATCACCGGCTGCTGTTCGAAGCGCTCGCCGCCGGCCGCGACGCACTGCCCGTCGAACCGCCGGCATGGCTGGCACATTCCGGCATGCTGGCCGGCGGAGCGATCGGCGCGCAGGCCTACGCGCAGTTGCGCGACGCGTTGCATCCACTGCTCGAGGGCGCGCGACCGCTATTCGCCGACGGCAGCGCGCAATCGCAGGCACAGGCGATCGACCTGGATCTCGGCGACGGCCTGCGCCTGACCGGCGCGGTCGACCGGGTATTCCGCGGTGTCGACGGCCCTCTGCTGTTCGACGCGCAACCCTCGCGTGCCGCGGGACTGAGGGACATCCTCGCCTTCTACATCGACTGGGCCGCCCTGCGGCTGACCCGCGCCGACGCCGTGCACGGCGAGTACCTGGAGCCCACGTCCAACAACCGGAAGTCGCGCAGCGCCGGGCTGCTCGCGCCCGTGCTGATGCAGGATGCCGCGCAACTGCGCCGCGGGCTGCGCTGCCTGGCCGAGGCTTATTTGTCCGCCGAACGACAACCGCTGCTGTTCTTCCCGCGCACCGCGCAAGCCTACGCCGCCAGCGCGCCGCAGGACCGCCTCGCCAAGGCCGCCGCCGCCTGGGAAGGCGACGATTTCAACAGCGGCGAACGCGATTACGCGCCCGGCTACGCAGCCTTGCTGAGTCGCGGCCTGGATCTTTTCGACGAAGCCGGCCCCGCACACCGTGCCTTCGTCGCCGCGACCGAACTGGTCTGCGATGTGCTCGACCCGGGACATACGGCATTGATGAAAGCTGCGCAGGACATCCAACCATGACCGCCGCCGAAGCCCTGCCCCCGCTCGACTGGCGTGCCATGCCGCTGCACGGGCGCGTGCTGATCGAGGCCAGTGCCGGCACCGGCAAGACCTGGAACATCGGCGTGATCTACCTGCGCCTGCTGCTCGAACGCGAGCTGCGCGTGGAGCAGATCCTGGTGACCACCTTCACCGATGCCGCCGCGCAGGAGTTGCGCGAGCGCCTGCGCCGACGCCTGGTCGAGGCCGAGCGGCTGCTCGCATCCGCCTCCATCGACGCGGCCAGCGACGATCCCCTGGAAAGCTGGCTGGCCGCACTGTGTCCCGACGAAGACCGCACCCGCCACGCGCTGCGCCGGATCCAGCTCGCCCGCACCAACCTCGACCGCGCGCCGGTGTCGACCATCCACGCGCTGTGCCAGCGCATCCAGCGCGACTATCCGCTGGAAAGCGGCGCCGCCTTCGCCAACGACAAGCTGTTCGACGAACAGCAGCTGATGCGCGAATGCGTGGAGGATTTCTGGCGCCGCCGCTATCTCGTCGGCAGCGTCGACCCGCGTGAAGCCAAGCTGCTGTTGAAGGACGGTCCCGAAGGCCTGCTGCGCGATCTCGGCGGGCTGGCGAACAACGCCGACGCGCGGATCGAGGCCGGTGGCCTGGCCGAGCTTGAACGCCGGCTGGCCACGCTGCGCATGCCGGACAGCATCACCGAACTGCAGCGGCTGGCCGGTGACAGGACCCTCTACGCGCCACGCAAGAGCGCGCTGTCGAACCGGCTCGACAAGATCGCCCGCGCGCTGCAGGACGACGATGAAGAACAGCTGGCCACCGCACTCGACGACGCGTTCGACCCCGACCAGGTGCTCGCACAGGAAGCACCCGCCAGCGCCGGCACGCTCAACGCCCACCCCTTGATCGAGGCCCTGCAGGCGCTGCGTCCGCTGCTGCAGTTGCGCACCACCTTCACCCGCGGCGCCGTGCTGGCCGAAGCCGCGCAAGCCTGCCGCGAAGAGATGCCGCGGCGCGCACGCCAGCGCCACGTCATGACGTTCTCGATGCTGATCGACGCGGTGTACCAGCGGCTCTGCGGCGAACAGGCCGACGAGGTACTGGCGGACCGTTTGTACGAAGCCTTCCCGGTGGCCCTGATCGACGAGTTCCAGGACACCGACCAGCGCCAGTTCGCGATCTTCGAGCGGATCTACCACGGACGCGGCACGCTGGTGATGATCGGCGACCCCAAGCAGGCCATCTACAGTTTCCGCGGCGGCGACATCGCCGCCTATCTGCGCGCCAGCGAACAGGCGGGCCAGCGCTTTTCGCTGGGTACCAACCACCGTTCCAGTCGCGCCCTGGTCGAGGCCCTGAACGCCTGGTACGGCCACACCGAAGGCGGCTTCGGCCAGCCGCAGATCCGCTACCAGCGGGTCGCGCCGGCCGGCAAGGCGGACGAGAAGCCGTATGCCGTCAACGATGAAACCGTGGCGCAACCGCTGGTGATCCATCCGTTTCGCGGCGACGCGGTAGACAGGAAAGGCAACCCGCTGAAGGCGCTCGGCGAACTCGAAGCGCTGGCGCTGGACGACTGCGCCAACCGCATCGCCCAGCTGCTCAACGATCCGCGACAGCGGATCGGCGGCCAGCGGGTGACGCCGGGAGACATCGCCGTGCTGCTGTCCACCAACAATCAGATCGTGGCGCTGCGCTCGCGGCTGGTCGCGCGCGGCGTGCCCTGCGTGGGCGGTGGCCGCGGCAACGTCTTCGCCGGCGAGGTCGCGCGCGAGCTGGAGCTGATCCTGTACGCCGTACTGCACCCCGACGACGACCAGGCCGTGCGCGGCGCGCTGGCCACCCGCCTGCTCGGCGCCACGCTGGAACAGTTCCGCGCCTGGCAGGATCAGCCCGCCGCGTTCGAGCGCGAGCTGGAGCGTTTCGAGGCGTGGCGCGCATTGGTACGCAGCCGCGGCATGCTGGCACTCATCGAGGCCTTGCTGGCCATTCGCGCCACCGCCTTGCTCGCGCTGCCCGAAGGCGAGCGCGTGCTCACCGACCTGCGCCACCTGGGCGAATTGCTGGCCGCCGAGGAGAGCGCGCGACAGGGTCTGGATGGCCTCTATGCGTGGTTGCTGGAGATGCGCCAGGAAGGCGCCGACGGCGATGCCGAAGCCGCCGACGAACGCCAGCTGCGCATCGAAAGCGATGCGCGCCGGGTGCAGCTGCTCACCATCCACGCCAGCAAGGGGCTGGAATTCCCGATCGTGTTCCTGCCGCTGGTGTGGCGCATCGGCAGCCGCAACGGCATCTACGCGCCGAAGCTGTTGCGCTACCACGACGCCAGCGGCCGGCGCTGCGTGGACCTGGGCTCGGCCGACTTCATCGAGCATCGCGGCCGGCACTTCCGCGAGGAACTGGAGGAACGCCTGCGCCTGCTCTACGTCGCACTGACCCGCGCCGTGCACGCGGTGCACGTGTACTGGGTCGACCGCGGCCCGCTGCCGGCTGGCGATGCGCATGCCTGGGAGTGGGCAGCGATCGACCTGCTGATCCGGCAGGCCCAGCAACGCCTGGCGCTGGCCGAGGGCGAAGCCTCGCTGGAGGCGATGGCCGCAACGCTCGGCGGCATGCAATTGTCCGCGCCGTTCGCCGACGTCTTCGTCGGCTATCAACCACCGTCCGAAACAGCCTCACCGCGGGCCACGCAAGCACCGCTGCCGCGCCTGCGTCCCTACCAGTGGCTGCACAGCTTCAGCGGCCTGACCCGGTACGCAGCCGCCGCCGTGGTGATCGACGACCGCGACGCCAGTGACGAGGCCGGCCAGGAGGAACCCGCAGCCGGCGTCGATGAGTCTGTCGAGGACGGCCGCCTGCTGAGCCTGTACCCGCTGCGCGGCCCGCGTTTCGGCGACGCCGTGCATCACGTGTTCGAACTGGCGCAGCCCGGTCCGGTGTGGCCCGGGCAGCGCCAGCTGTTGCACCGGCAACTGGCCGCACAGGCGGTCAAGGCCCACAACGTGACGCCGGACGAAGCGCTGGAACGGGTTGGCCGGATGATCGACCGCGCGCGCCAGGCCGACCTCGGCAGCGGCCTGCGCCTGTGCGACATCGCCCCCGAGCAGCGCATCGTCGAGTTCGAATTCCAGTTCCCCGTGCACCAGGTTCCGCTGGCGCGGCTACGCCGGCTGTGCGCCGCGCACGGGCGGGCCGACGTCGTGCCGGCCAGCCTCGACGCCGGCACGCTCAACGGCATGCTCACCGGCTTCGCCGACCTGATCGTCGAATGGGATGGCCGCTTCCACGTGCTCGACTACAAGACCAACTGGCTTGGCGCACGGCTGCGCGACTACCAGGGCAACTCGCTCGACGCCGCGATGGCCGAACATCATTATCCGCTGCAGGCGTTGCTCTACACGGTGGCCCTGCACCGCTATCTGCGCCAGCGCATGGACGGCTATACGGCCGAACGCCAGCTCGGCGAAAGCTGGTACCTGTTCGTGCGCGCGCTCGGCCTCGCACCGGGGCACGGCGTATGGCGCCACCGTTGGCCCGTGGCGCTGATCGAGGCGCTGGACGACGCCTTCGCCGGCACGCAGGAGGCTGCCGCATGAACCGTCCGCCTGACCACGCCACCGAAACCGACGAGCGTGCGATCGACCAGACCCTGGCGCAATGGGTGCTCCGGCGCAGCGGCTCCGCCCTGCTCGCCGCCGCCACGCGCGCGGCCAGCAACGCCGAAGGCCACGGCCATTCCTGCGCGTGGCTGGACGACCCGCAGGCCGATGCCCACTTCGACACCGACGCGCTGCAGGCCTTGCGCCAGCACGCATGGGTCGGCGACGGCTCGCACTTCACCCCGTTCGTCCTCGACACGCAGGATCGCTTCTACCTGTGGCGCAACTGGCAGCATGAATCGAAGCTTGCCGCCGCGATCCTGCAACGCAGCGCACAACGCACGCTGCCGATTCCCGCCGCCACCCTGGCCGAAGACCTGGACGCGCTGTTCGCCGGCATGCCGCACGGCCCCACCGACTGGCAGCGCGCCGCCGCCGCTGCCGTGCCCGGTGCGCGCTTCTTCGTGCTTACCGGTGGCCCCGGTACCGGCAAGACCACTACCGTCGTACGCATGCTGCTGATGCTGCTGCAGCATGCGCAAGCCTGCGGCCTGCCGGCGCAGCCGTCCATCGCGCTGGCCGCACCCACCGGCAAGGCCGCGCAACGCCTGGTGCAGGCCATCGCCAAGGGCAAGGCCGAGCTGCAGGTGGCGTTGGGCGAAGACCGACAGCCGGCGGGCAATGTCCGTTCCGCGAACCCGCTCCGACCCAACCTGTCGAACCTGCTGCAGCAGATCCCGCACGCCGACGCGCGCACGCTGCATCGACTGCTCGGCTACCGGCCGATGGACAACAGCTTCAGCCGCGGCCCGCGCAACCCGCTGGCCGAGGACATCGTGGTGGTCGACGAGGCCTCGATGGTGGATCTGGCCATGATGCGCCAGCTGCTGGAAGCGCTGCGCCCCGACGCGGTGCTGATCCTGCTCGGCGATCCGGGCCAGCTCGCCTCGGTCGATGCCGGCTCGGTGCTGGCCGACATCGTCGCCAGTGCGCCACCGAACCCATTGCCGCCGTCACTGGCCGGCCTGCTCGCACCGCTGCTGCAACACGCTCTACCCATCACCACGGCCAACGCCGCGCTGGCCGGGCAGGTACTCACCCTCACCCATACCTGGCGCGCAGGCAGCGGTCTGCAGCGCGGCATCGAGGCGTTGCGCGACACCCCTGACCCGGTCTGGCTGGACACCTTGCTGCGCGAGCGGGCGGACGGCGACCTGCACCTGCGCCACTGCCCCAACCCGCATGCCCTGCGCGCCTGTGTCGACGGCTGGATCGAACGCCACGCCGATCTGCTGCAATCGCTGCTGACGCCAGCCACCGACGTGGGCGAGGCGCTGCAGCGACTGCGCCAGCTGCAGATCCTGTGCGCGCTGCGCGACGGCCCGTTCGGCGCACAAGGTCTCAACGACCTGATCGCGCGTCGGTTCGCCATCCGTTTCGGCATCGACGGCAGCCGCGCCTGGTACCACGGCCGTCCCGTCATCATCACCCGCAACGACTATGCCCGCGGCCTGTTCAACGGCGACGTCGGCATCGCGCTGGAAGGTGCGGAAGGACTGCGCGTGTGGTTCGAGCTCAGCGACCGCGACGGCAATGCCGGCCTGCGCAGCTACTCGCCACGCGCCCTGCCCGCCCACGAAAGCGCCTGGGCGATCACCATCCACCGCAGCCAGGGCTCGGAATACCGCGACGTGGCCGTGCTGCTGCCGCCCGACCCGGACAACCGCGTGCTCACCCGCGAACTGGTCTACACCGCCATCTCGCGTGCCCGGGCCCACGCCGAAATCTGGACCACCGACGACTCGCTGCGCGCCGCACTGGCGCGCCCGATCCGCCGCCAGGGCGGTCTGCGCGAACGGCTACGGTCACCATAAACGCCGCAAAGCTGCGGCATTCACGGGTACCCGCACGCTCTTGATCTTCCGCCAAAAATCCAGCGCGGAAGAGCTTACGGCATCACCAGCATCCAGCCACACCAGCGGAGCCGGTGACATCGCGCTTGCCAGTCTGGTCGAGCGAGAGCGTGCCGCACTTGGCATCGCGGCTCAGCTGCGCACCCTTCGGCGCGGCCGTGATCTTGTAGGCCGATACGCTCAACGAGGTGGATGGCAGGTCGTAGTCGTAATCGGCGCCGGTGCGCTGAACACTGGCGCAATCCAGCCCCGGCAGCGCCGCGCTCTTGTAGCTGAGATTGGTGGTGTAGTAGCGCTCCATGTAGTTGGCGTGCTCCGACAGGCAGCCTTCCGCTGCCACGCGCTTGGTCTTGGTGATGTAGTTGGTGTAGGTGGGCAACGCAATCGCGGCAAGGATCGCGATGATCACCACCACGATCATCAGCTCGATCAAGGTGAAACCGGCGCTGCGGCGCATGCGTATGGCCGCCGCGCCATTTCCATCCGGTGAGAATCGTTTCATCGCTGCAATCCTTTACTGGTTGATCAGTTCGCGCCACGAAACCCGCTGGATGCTTCCGGTCGAGCCTGACGTGGTGATGCTGCTGTTCGAGCCGTTGTCGAAACTCACCAGCATGCTGCCGCCCACGAAGATCGGGTTGTTGGGCAGCGAGCTGAAGCCGATGCCGGCGGCCGGGTAGCTCTTGTCACCCACGGTAACCGTGTCGGACGCGTTCACCATGCCATCGCCGTTGACGTCGAAGAAGTTGTCGGACGGATTGGTGCCAGTGAACGGGTTGATCGCCATGATCCAGCCACCACCGGACGGATTGCACACGTCGGCGGCTTGCGGAATCCGCGTGGTGCCCAGCAACAGGTTGCCCTGGAACTGGTTGGAGGTCACGATCCGCTCACCCTGGGACACGAGGGCGCCGCCAGTGCCGGTCGGCGAGAGCAGATCCATGTACCAGCCCGACTTGCCCGTCATGTCGGACGAGGTCGGCGCGGGCGTCACCGCCCGCGCCGGCGATACCGGCGGCGTCGCCTTGGAGTCGCCTGCCGTCTCCGCCACGATGGCACGCTGCACGAGGTTGTCGGCACGGGTCATGGTGGAAGCGATCATCGGGCTGTTGGTGGCGTTGGTGGTCTGCACGATCAGGCCGTACCAGCTCTGGGTGGCCGTATTGGTGAGGTCGGCCGTGCTCAGATACTGGCCAGTACCGAAGAACACCCAGGTATTGCCACTTGCCGGGTCCTTGCCCACCAACATGCCACCCGTAATCGGCTGCAAGTTGGCGGAGCTGTCCTTGGCAACGAACAGCAGGCTACCGGTGCTGTTCGGCGTGCTGGTAGTCGTGCCGCTGCCGGTGTTGAGTGTGAACGACCACACATTGCCGTGCAGGTCGCCGGCATAGGCCACCGTGCTGACGCCGGTGCCCGCCGGATCCATCCACACGCCCGGGGCGGCCAGGCCGTTGTCGGCGGTGGTGTCGGTGGTCGCGTGCACGTTGAGCGCACCCGTGGCGAGATCGAACTGCAGCAAGGCCGACACGCCGGCCGTGCTGTTGTAGCCATTGCCTATCAATACCGACCAAATGCTGTCCGCAGTCTGCGCAATCACCGGCTTGCCGGACATCTGGCCGATGTAGTTGCTGTTGGTCTTGCCGTCGCCGGCGGAACGCTCCCACAGGAACTTGATCGCGGTCGGATCGGTGATGTCGAAAGCGTAGACCGCCTTGGCCAGGCCGCGACCGGTAGTGCCTACCAGCACCGTCTTCCATGCGCTGCCCATGTAGACATCCGCCACCGTTAGCTCGCCGTCGTTGAAATACTGATGCGGCGCGCTCGTCGTGGTGCCGTAGTCGGGGCTGGACAGTTGGCTGAGGCCAACCAGCCCGCCGGCGCTGCCCGTGGTAAGCACGGCGCCCGGAATGTAGGCAAATTTTTCCGCGCCGGTGGTGGCGTCGAAACCGTGCAGCATGCCGTCATTGGCGGCGACATAGAGCAGCTCGGCGCGCGAGGCGGCGGTGCTGGGCGTGAAATTTCCCTTGTTGTCGGTCGTGCCGCTGGCGAACGCCAGGTACGTTGTCGAGCCCGTGAAGGTCTGGTTGGCGAACAGGTTCGGATCGGGTGAACCTACGTAGATCGGCTGCGAATCGACGATGTCGCCCAGCGGCGTATCGCGGTTGCGGTAGGTGCCGCCGGTATTCTTCTGCTCCAGCGTGGCGTCGCCGCGCAGGTAGTTGACCATGTTCGCCTGGGCGGCCGCGGTACCGCCCAGCGCACTGAGTTGCGCGGGGGATAACGCGGGCGGCGTGCTGCCCGTGCCGTTCTTGAACAACACGTACGGCGAGGTATTCCCTGTTGCCGCGGAGTTGTACGTCCAGATGTTCCGACTGGCTGCCGCCGGCAGCGAATTCGCCGCGGTCCAGGTCGGGGTGGCGGCGATCGTTCCGGTGTTGGGATCCACTGCCAGCGCCTTCAGGTCGCCCTTCCACTTGGCCGTGTAGTAATTGGCCTGGTACGCCACCGTACCGGTCTTCAGCTGGGTGGAGTTGGCCGCCAGGCTGGCGCCAGTGCCCACGCGTTCGGAGGCACGTTTCAACGCATCCTTCAGGCCGCTGGCGAACGCCTCGGGGCTGGTGGCGGAATAGAAGCCGCCATGGCCGTCGACGGCGGCGTGCGCAAGGTCAGCGATGTTGTTCTGGCTATCGGAGCTGGGGGTCGGCCAGCTGAAATTGGGAATGGCCGCGCCACCATTCGCCCAGTCGAAGATCTGCTTGACCGTCGTGCCCGCTGGCGAGATGCCGGTCGGCGAGAAGCCCATACCCAGAGTGAACGTGGTCATGTGCTGCCAGAACGCCGGGTCTTCCGTGCTGGTCGGCACTTCGTTGGGCGTACTGCCGCGCAAGTCGGTCACCCAGTACTTCATCGCCACGTCGGCAAGTGTGTCCGATGTGCTGTCCGAATACGGTGCGGCAGGCGTGTAGGTATAGGTCTGGTTATTGCTGCCGCTCAGCGTCGCCTTGGTGTTGTCCACATTGCCGATATTGCTGGGCGTACTGCCATTCCAGAAGCCATCGGTGGTCAAGATGCTGTATGACTGTCGGCAGGCAAGCTCAGTGTCGGTGCCGCTGACGTACCCGGACTCACCATCCAGAGTCAGCCAAGGCTGCTGGGTACCGTAATATTTGCCCACGGCATTCAATGCGCCACGCAGTGGCGTCCAGCTCGTGGGTTTCGTGCCTGCCAGCCAATTCCACAGCTTGCTTTTTTGCGTACCGACGGTGCCATCGCCAAATGGCTTTACCAGCGCGATACCCGTCTGGTACGTGTCCCCATGCGCGGAAGTGGTGAAAGCATAATAGTCGCCCCCCAAGGAGCTTGAGCTCGCATTGCTTCCGCCGATCGACCCGAAGCCCACGCGAAAATTCGAGTCCACTCCGGAAAACGCGCTCATGACGCCGCTCTTGGCCATCAGCATGCGCGTGCGGTAATACGAAAACCAATTCGCGACATTCTGCTGCGCCGCACTGCTGTCATCGCAGACAGCCTGGCTCGCCGAAGGCAGCGACGCGCAGTCACCGCTCTGTCCTACATAGTGGGGCGTGTTGCTGGTGCCTGTGGTGTAGGTGAAAAAGTACTTGTAGCTATACGTGGTGGCCGTGCAGGTGTTGCTGCCGTCAGGACCACTGTCGCCATAGTTACACGCATATTGGGGGGCGTAGTAGGTGTAGCCGTTCCAACTGCTATGCCGGCACTGCCCCTTATAGGTGCCGGAAGTCATCAATGTATCGCCCGAGTTGCAACTGAGCGTAGCCGCATACGTGCTCGTGCTGGCGATGGTGAACCTCGTGAAGTAGTTGAAACTTCCCTTGAACTGAGTCACATCGGTCGTGCTCGTATCGCGGAAGCCATCCTTGTAAGCACCCGTGATACTCGGCGAATTTGGATACAGCGTGCCGTCGGCTTTTGGCGGCGGGGTATAAGTCACGGTCGGGTTGTAATACACGCCGTTTATGCCTGAATTGCGTTTGCCGCCAAGGCTCGTATCGCTCAGATCATCCGGCATGTAGTCGTTATCCATCGACCCCGAATCGTCCAGCATCAGCACGACATTCGGCGGCAGCGGCTTCTGGATGATCAGTGGCGCCTGCTCGACGGGGACGGTGGCCAGCGCGGGCGAGAAGGCGACGCCCAGCACCCACACGGACAGGCCGGCCGACAGCACCCTGGCGAAGAAACAGCCGGGCCCGCGATGCGGATGGAAGGTGATGTTCATGGCGATTCCGCTCCTGGGTGGTGCGGCATGGGTCGGCCCATGCGATCTTGTCTTTTGTCTGTGCCTTGACGATCAGCGCTGCTTGATCGTCGCCTGCAGCATCACCACGGCACGGTCGCCGACCACGGCGGGGTCGCCGCTGCGCGCAGTGATGCGGTAGTACACCGCCGTGGTGGATGTCCCCTGCGCGCCGTAGTTCTGCGAGTTGGCGCTCTGATTGAAACCGGTGCTGGAGGTGGTGTCGACCCAGTTGCCCATGTTCTCCACCACGTACTGCGGCTGGCCGGCGGCGACGCTGCCGACCGTGAACTGCCCCGCCGCGGTGCCGGCGGCTACCGTCTGGATCTTGCCGGTCGGGAACTGGGGATCGGTGAACGGATTGCCCAGGCACACCACGCTGGCGGCCTGGCAGTTGCGCGCGATGATGCCGGGATTGGTGGGAACCAGGGCGGCCGCTGCACGCATGGCCGCCTCGGCATTCTGGAAGGCGACCTGGCGGTCGTACAGGTTGTTCGCCATCTTCTGCTGCATGACGGTGCCGCGTACCGCGGCCAGCCCGACCAGGGTGATCACCACCAGCAGGATCAGCGCCACCACCAGCGCCGCTCCGCGCTGGTCGGCGCGACGCGACGGCGAAAAGCCGCCACGGCAGCATGGTTGCGTCGCGAACATGGATGAGGATGCGGGAACACGGTTCATGTCAGTTCACCCGGTTGCGCACGGTGGTGGTGGCGGTGAAGGTGCGCGTCAGCGGCTTGACGTCGGTGCCGGCGCGCTGGTCGGCGCTTTGCAGCGTTAGCTTGACCTGCACGGCATCGACCACGGCCCAATTGGCGATCGAGCTGGCGGCCACGAACGCGGCATCGCCCTTCGCGTGGTAGCGGATGGTCATGTCAGTGACGTCACGCACCATTTCCTGCGGCGTGCCGAGAAACACGTTTTCCTTCGCGTCAGGGGCGGACAGCGCAACCCGGTACAGGGAGCGTCCATTGACTGGATTGTTGCCGATGTACCAGTCGGCGGCGCCCAGCTTGGCGATCTGCGAGTTGTTGCCGAACTGGTAGAGGTTGCCGTTGGTGCTGCTGCAGTCGCTGGGGTAGCCCAGGCCCTTCGAGCAGTTGCCGGGGTTGACCGTGTTGCCGGTGTTGTGCACGAAGGTGACGGTGTTGTTGTTGTAGTTGCTGATCTGCACCATCACCGCATGGTCGGGATCGCACACGATGACGATGTCGCCGGACTGCAGGTTGGTGGTCTTGTCGTTGAGCTTGAAGTTCGCCGCCGGCTCCTTGTCTTCCGCCACGCTCATGCCGTCGTCGATCGCGCCGAGGACCTGCACGGAATCGGTGCCGGCGACCCGCTGGCCCGCGGCGGTGCCGAACACGCCTCCCGTCGCCGGGTCACCCTGGTTGCCGCTGTAGCCACGCAGGGCATTGGCCCAGTTCGCCCACCAGTCGGTACCGCTGTTGTTGAGCACGTTGGCCATGCGGTCGCCGTTGTTGCACGGGTTGAGCCCGGCATTGCGGATGTCGCGCGCCATCAGCTCGAATGCGATGCGCGAACCGTCCTGCACGTCGCCGAGCGCCTGATTGGTGCGGTAGGTGCGCTGGTTGGCCAGGAACACGCTGGTCACGCCGGCGATGACGATCAGGCCAAGCAGCACCGCGACCATCAGTTCGATCAGGGTGAAACCGGCAAGCGGCTTCATCGACTTGGGCATGTGACGGGCCGCGCCACGGCGGATCATGGAATGACTGCTCATAGCATGGCCCTGGTGACGACTTGCTGTTGGTTGGTGCCGCCTACGCCCGCCCTGCTGTCGTCGAACGTGATGGTGACGGTGCAGTCGGCGCTGGCCGTACCGACGGCCGTGCAGGCGATACTGCCGGTGGTGCTGGCGACTGCGCCCAGGCTCTTGTTGCCGAGCCCCTGGCTGCACCACTGGTTGAGCTGGACGCTGGCCAGGGAACCGCTTGCCGCCGGGCAGGCGTTGGCTGCAATCGGCGTGGACGTGTTGTAGTCGCCGTTGCGGGCACCACCGATGTCCGCACGCATCGCATCCAGGATCGAATAGCTGGCGACCGTGACCATGCTGCGCGCCATCGCGCTGTTGTTGGTGGAGAGCGACATGGCCTGCAGCGCGGCGATGCCGAGGAAGGCGATGGACAGCACCAGCACGGCGATCAGCACCTCGATCAGGCCGACGCCGGACTGCGCCACGATACGCGGCATGGCTGGAACAGGGCGGAGGCTCACGGGCAGGCTCCCGAACTGGGGGTGGACACGAGGATCGAGCCGGCCGTCATCGTGATCACGCGATGGTTGTTGGTGCTCATCTGGCTGGTGCAAATGTCGGCCACCGTACCGCTGTAGGGGCTCGTGGTACCGACGGCCTGCCCCAACCCCTGCCCTCCGAAACGGATCGCCTTCACGTCGCCCTTCAGCTGCACGGCCCCGGTGATGCCGACCGTGCCAGCCAGTACCTGAGAGGGTGTCGCGCCCGCCATGGCGTAGACCGCGCCGACCTCAGTGCCACACTTGGTGCCCAACGCATCGGTCGTGGTGTTGGCACTGGCCGAGTTGCTGCACAACTGGGTATTTGCGTTGCGCTTGACCGCTTCCATCCGCGCCACGTGGACCGCATTGATGATGTCGTTGGCCGTGGTGTTGAGCTTGTTGGAAAGCGTCAGCGACTTGAAGCTCGGCACCGCGATCATGATCAGCACCAGGGCCACGGCCATGGTGATCAGCAGCTCGACCAGGGTGAAGCCGCGTTCGCGCCGCCGCGCCGCGACCCGTACCGATCCGCACTCCCGCGAGCGACCGCCGAAATTCGTCGGCTTACGCGTTTCGATCAGCGAGACGCCTCGCTGACGCGACAAGACTTGCATGGAATTCTCCCTGATGCCCCTGCGGCCACTGTACCTATCGGCCCTGTTCCGGCCAGCCTCCAGCCGACAGGCGGTAGCAATTGCCCGACAAGCGGCTGATGGCGGCGCAGAAAAGGTGATCGGGTTCACGCGCAGTCGGCCAGGGCGGCGGCGGCGATCGCATCGCAGCCATTCCAATCGCTACGGAGCAGCCTCGATCCGGTTCCTGCCGTTGTCCTTGGCGTGGTACAGCGCCGCGTCCGCGCGCCGCACCAGGGAAGCGGCACCCGTATCGGCGGGTCTCAACTGGGCGACGCCGAGGCTGATCGAGAGCTGCAGTTCGATGCCGGCGACTGTCGGCCGCGCGGCAGCCACATTGGCGCGCAGGCGCTCGGCCACCTGCAGGCCACCCTCGAGATCGGTATCGGGCAGCATGACCAGGAACTCTTCGCCGCCCATGCGGCCAAGCCGATCGAACTGGCGCAGCGCTCCTTGGCAAGCCTGGACGATCTGCTCCAGCACCTGGTCGCCGACCGGATGACCATGCCTGTCGTTGACGCGCTTGAAGTGGTCGATGTCGAGCATGATCACAGTCAGCCAGCGATGGGTACGGCGTGCCTCGTCGACGGCCACGTACAGCATGTGTTCGATATGACGGCGGTTGGAGATGCCGGTCAGCGGGTCGGTGAGGGCCAGCCGGTGCAGGCGGCGGCTCTGGCGCCATTGCCGCCATGCCAGCCAGAGCATCAGCACCAGCAGCACGCCGGCAAGCAGGATGGCCAGGCGCTGCCAGCTGCGAACGCGCTCCAGCGCAGCCAGTTGCTGCTCCTTGAGCGTCTTGTCGGCGGCCAGCTTGCGGTTCTCCAACTCACGCCGTTCGGTATCGAACTGGTAGCTCATCAGCGTGGTGATCTGGGTCTTGGCCATGCGCGCCAGCGCAGCATCGGCCTTCATCTTGAGCTTGAGATCCGCCAGCGCAGCGGATGGCTTGCCCAACGCCTCCTGGTTCTTCGAGCGCTCCTCGTACAGTTCGGCCAGGTAACGCATGTTGTTGCTGTGCCTGACGTTCGCCTCGGCAACATCGAACTCGCGCGCGGCCAGCTCGCGCTGGCCCAGACCCGCATGGGCCTCGGCCGACTGCAGGGCCAGCATGCCGGTATTGGACTTGTCCGAGACGTCCTGGAATTCCCTGGCGGCGTGCTCCAGGTACTGCAGCGCCTCGGCGTACTGCTGCCGGGCATTGCTGCTCTCCGCCAATGCCAGCAGAGCGGCCCCCACGCTTTGCCGCGAACCGGTTTCACGCGCCAACGCCAGAGCCCGCTGCAGGGGCACAACCGCAGCGGCGGCATCGCCCCGCTCGGTTGCCAAAAACCCCAACTGCAGGTTGACCACCATCTGTTCCTGCTTGTCCTGCTTGCGTTGCGCGAAGACCATCGACTGCCGCAGGTAGTCGCCGGCCTTGTCGTACTCCCCCAATCGCCGGTAGATGGTGGCGATGCTGATGAGATTGGACTGCGCGGCCGTCGTATTGCCCGCCACTTCATAGAGACGCTGCGCCTCCAGAAAATCGAACAGGGCTTTCGCCTGCTCGCCCAGCAACGACTGGGCGCTGCCGCGCCAGGTCAGTCCGTCGGCGATCAGGCGGCCGTTCTCCAGACGCCGCGCAATCCGGATGCCCTCCTCGTAAGCTGGCAGCGCGTCGCGCTCTGTGGTGACCCGGCCCTGGTAAAGGCCACGGCAAATCTGGAAGTTGGCCTCCGCTTCCAGGTCGCCCGCCTGGCGGGCCTGCTCGATGCCACCGCCTGCATAGGCGTAGCCGCCGTTGGCGTCGTTGTCGAACGCCAGGAAGCAGTACATGTATTCGTACCGGCGCCGCCGGTAGGCATCGTTGGACGGCAGCAGAGCACGCAGGCGATCGAGGGTGCGGTCGACGGACGCCTGGCTGTTGAGGGCCACCTCACCGTTGTCCAGTCGCCGGATGAGCTGGTCGAACGCCACCGTGTCGCGCACCGATGCCTGCGCCGCCGGTTCGGCATGCGCACACAGCGCCGTCGCCAACAGCAACACCAGCACACCAGGCAAACCACGAAATAGTCCGGACAACACGCCCCCAAGGAAGTCGATTCAGACCCTCCATGTCCGCACGGCGCAGGCCGTCGTCTCGTTATCGGCCGGGTCGCGAAAAACCTGAAGTATGCTTGGCCCGCCGGCGAGACCGCGGCCCGCCAGCCGCCGACCGGAGCGCCGGCCCTGCCATTTCACGTTGTCCGGCCCGCCGACGCCGCAATCGCGCTTGCGCCATCGCGGTGCGGCCCGTAAAATCATCGGCTCTTTGCCGGAATAGCTCAGTTGGTAGAGCGGCGCATTCGTAATGCGTAGGTCGTAGGTTCGATTCCTATTTCCGGCACCAGTTCATGCAAGACCCGAAGCCCCGGAATGCCATGCTCTCCGGGGCTTTTTGCTGCGCCGATGACGCAGCTTCGCAGGGCGGGCACTATCTGCCCGATGAATCAGGTTACAGACTGGCGGAGCTGCTGCCGCCGACCACGCGCAGTTCCTTCGGCAGGGCGAAGGTGATGTTTTCCGGTTCGCCGTCCAGTTCGCGCACGTTGCCGGCACCCCATGACTGCAGGCGGGCGATTACGTCGCGCACCAGTTTCTCTGGCGCGGAGGCGCCGGCGGTGAGGCCGATGCGGTTGACGCCATCGAGCCAGCTGCGCTCGATGTGTTCGGCACTGTCGATCAGGAACGAGCGTACGCCCTGCTTCTCGGCCAGTTCGCGCAAGCGGTTGGAGTTGGAGCTGTTGACCGAACCGACCACCAGCATCAGGTCGACCGCACCGGCGAGCCGGCGCACGGCGTCCTGGCGGTTCTGCGTGGCGTAGCAGATGTCGTCCTTGCGCGGCCCCTCGATGTCGGGGAACTTCGTGCGCAACGCCTCGATGATCGCCTTGGTGTCATCCACCGATAGCGTGGTCTGGGTGACGTAGGACAGCTCGTGCGGGAAAGCCGGTGCCAGCGTGGCGACGTCCTCCAGCGATTCGACCAGCAGGATCTCGCCACTGTTGGCCGGATTCCACTGCCCCATCGTGCCCTCGACTTCCGGATGGCCGGCGTGGCCGATCAACACCACGCTGCGGCCGATGCGGCCCAGTCGCGCCACCTCCATATGCACCTTGGTGACCAGCGGACAGGTGGCGTCGAACACCTTGAGATGCCGCTGCTCGGCTTCCTCGCGCACCGCCTGCGACACGCCGTGGGCGCTGAAGATCACGGTGGCGCCATCGGGCACCTCGTGCAGTTCCTCGACGAACACCGCGCCGTCGGCACGCAGCTTGTCGACCACGTAGCGGTTGTGCACCACCTCGTGCCGCACGTAGATCGGCGCGCCCCACGATTCCAGCGCACGCTCGACGATGGCGATGGCGCGATCGACGCCGGCGCAGAAGCCGCGGGGATTGGCGAGCAGGATGTCCATTGACGTCTCAGGAGTGCGTGGAGAGGAGTGAGAAATGAGCAAAGGCAGCCACTCGTTCTTCACTCCCTACTTTTCTCGTTCCCGATTATCGCACGCCATCCCCGGGCTTGCCGGCGAACAGGCCGAACACGATCAGCATCACGGCGCCGACGGTGATGCCGCAGTCGGCGATGTTGAACACCGGGTAGTTCCACTGGCGGAAGTACACGTGGATGAAATCGGTAACCTGGGCCGCGTGCAGGCGGTCGATCAGGTTGCCGATCGCGCCGCCCACGATCAATGCCAGCGGCAGGCTGGTGCGCCAGTCGCGCCGTGGTGTGCGCGCCAGCCACGTCACCAGCACCGCGCTGATCGCCAGCGCCAGCAGCACGAAGAACCAGCGCTGCCAGCCGGCACCGCTGGCCAGGAAACTGAACGCGGCGCCGCTGTTGAACGCCAGCGTCCAGTTCAGGAAACCGGGGATCACCGGATGCGGCACGCCCATCGGCTGCAGCGCATGCACCGCCCACCACTTGCTGAGCTGGTCGAGCACGATGACGGCGGCGGAGAGCCAGAGCCAGGGGAGTGCGTTGGGTTTCGGCGTCATGGAGTGCGGGACTCGGTCGTGGCAGGTTTTGATTCCTCCTCCTGCAACGGAGGGGGCGGTCGGGCGAGGGTCGCTTTTGACCTTGAGAGATCAGATCAAGAGCCTACCCCTCCCCAGCCCTCCCCTGCTTTGCAGGGGAGGGAGACAAGCGGGGCTTCGCGGGTCAGAACCAGCGGCGGTCCTCGCCGGGACCTTCGACGTTGCTGACGCAGCGGCTGCACAGCTCGGGATGCTCGGCGTGGCTGCCCACGTCGTCGCGGCGGTGCCAGCAACGCACGCACTTGGCGGCGCTGCTGACGTCGGCGGAAACCCAGGCTTCGGCGCCGTCCAGTTCCACCTTCACCGCGTCTTCCGCGCGCGGCGTCGACGGCGCCAGGGTGAAGTCGGAGGTGATGAAGAAGAAGCGCAGCTCGTCGGCGACATCGGCGTAGCGCGACTGGAGCGCGGCGTCGGCATGGACCACCAGCTTCGCTTCCAGCGCCGCGCCGATCCGCTCGGCCTTGCGCATGCCTTCGAGCACGCGCGAAGCGCTGTCGCGGATCGTCAGCAGATCGGCCCAGTAGCGCCGCTGTTCCGGCGAGTTCTGGGTGGCGGCCAGGCCGTCGTACCAGGTTTCGAACAGCACGCTGTCGCCACGCCCGCCCGGCATGGCCTGCCAGATTTCCTCGGCGGTGAAGCTGAGGATCGGCGCCAGCCAGCGCACCAGCGCCTCGGTGATGCGGTACATCGCACCCTGCGCGCTGCGCCGGCCGCGGCTGTCGGTCGGCATGGTGTAGAGCCGGTCCTTGGTGATGTCCAGGTACAGCGCGCCCAGTTCGTTGGTGCAGAAGTTCTGGATGCGCGCCACCACTTCGGGATAGTCGTAACGCTCGTACGCGGCGGTGACCGCCTGCTGCACGTCGTACGCCTGCTGCACGGCCCACTGGTCCAGCAGCAGGCTGTCTTCCACCGGGATCAGATGTTTTGCCGGATCGAAGCCGTCCAGGTTGCCGAGCAGGAACTTCGCGGTATTGCGGATGCGCCGGTAAGTGTCGGAGACGCGCTTGAGGATCTCGTCGGAGACGGTCATCTCGTTGCGGTAGTCGGCCGAGGCCACCCACAACCGCAGCACGTCCGCGCCCAGCGTATCCATCACCTTCTGCGGCGCCACCACGTTGCCCAGCGATTTGGACATCTTGCGGCCGTTCGCGTCCACCGCGAAACCGTGGGTGAGCACTTCGTCGTAGGGCGCGCGGCCGTGGATCGCCGACGAGGTCAGCAGCGACGACTGGAACCAGCCGCGATGCTGGTCGGAGCCTTCCAGGTACATCACCTTGTAATGCGACGCCGTGCCCTGCTGCAGTTCCGGGCGCTGGCCGATCACCGCGAAATGCGTCACGCCGGAATCGAACCAGACGTCGAGCACGTCGGTGACTTTCTCGTAGTCGTTCGCGTCGGCGCCGAGCAGCTCGGCCGCATCCAGCGTGAACCACGCGTCGATGCCGCCCTGCTCCACCTTTTTCGCGACCTGCTCCAGCAGCGCCACGGAATCCGGGTGCGGCTCCTGCGTGGCCTTGTGCACGAACAGCGCGATCGGCACGCCCCAGGTGCGCTGGCGCGAGATGCACCAGTCCGGGCGTCCGGCGACCATGCCGGCGATGCGTTCCTCACCCCAGCCCGGCACCCAGCGCACGTTCTTGATCGAGGTCAGCGCGGTCTCGCGCAGTTGCGCCTGCTCCATCGAGATGAACCACTGCGGCGTGGTGCGGTAGATCACCGGCGTCTTGTGCCGCCAGCAGTTCGGGTAGCTGTGCTCGATCTTCGCGAACGCCAGCAGCACGCCGCGCTGGCGCAGCAGGTCGACGATGGCGTCGTTGGCCTTCCAGATATGCATGCCGCCGAGGCCGAGGCCGTCGGCAGCGGGGGTGTCGATGCGATAGGTGCCGCGCGGCTCGATGTAGTTGAGCAGGCCGATGCCGTACTCGCGCGCCACCACGAAATCCTCGACACCGTGATCGGGCGAGGTGTGCACCGCGCCGGTGCCGTCCTCGGCGCTGACGTGCTCGCCGAGGATCACCGGCACCTCGCGCGGGTAGAACGGATGGTGCAGTTGCAGGCCTTCCAGCGCCTTGCCCTCGGCATGACCCAACACGGTCGCCTGCCCGATGCCGTAACGCTGCGCCGCCTTGTCGGCCAGCGCGCTGGCGACGACCAGCAGCACGCGCTTGCCGTCGCGCGACGGGCCTTCGATCAGCGCGTATTCCAGCCCGGCGCCGAGCGACACCGCCTGGCTTTCCGGCAAGGTCCACGGCGTGGTGGTCCAGATCGGGATGGCGGCGATGGCATCGCCGGCATCGACGCCGAACTTCGCCAGCAGCGCTTTCGGCTCGACCGCGTCATACGCCACGTCGACCGCCGGCGAAACCTTGTCGCCGTACTCGATCTCCGCCTCGGCCAGCGCCGAGGCGCAGTCGAAGCACCAGTACACCGGCTTGGCGCCGCGCACCACGTGGCCGTTGGAAACGATGCGCGCCAGTGCGCGCAGCATGTCGGCCTCGAAGCGGAAATCCATCGAGCGATACGGGTGGTCCCAGTCGCCGAGCACGCCGAGCCGCTTGAAGTCGGCGCGCTGGGTATCGACCTGCTCGGTCGCGTACTCGCGGCACTTCTGCCGGAACGCGGCGGCGTCGAGCTTGTCGCCCGGCTTGCCGAACTTCTTCTCCACCGCGATCTCGATCGGCAGGCCGTGGCAATCCCAGCCCGGCACGTACGGCGCGCGGTAGCCGGCCAGCAGCTTGGACTTGACCACCATGTCCTTGAGGATCTTGTTGACCGCGTGGCCGATGTGGATCGGGCCGTTCGCGTACGGCGGGCCGTCGTGCAGCACGAACACGCTGTCGCGATCGGCGGTCTTCTGCTGGATCTGCGCATAGCGATCGACCCGCTCCCACTCCGCCAGCCAGCCCGGCTCGCGCTTCGGCAAGTCGCCGCGCATGGGGAACGCCGTCTGCGGCAGGTTGATCGTGCTTTTGTAATCGTGGGTCATTGCGTGGATGCCGTCACTGAGGTGTTGCCGCCCGCCAGATGGCAGGCAAAGAAAGGAAAGTTAGTCGATTTCGACCCGTGCCGTAATGCCCGTGTCCTCAGAGCCTGCTCATGATCTCCAAGTACCCCGCGCCGGGAGCTGTTTGCGCGCAGGCCAAGGAAGAACGAAGAAGTGGACGTCCGTCCACGACCGAGTGATGACGCCGGCCTGCGGGCAAACAGACCCGGCCCTTCGGGTTGCCATCGAGTGGCCGCCATGCGGCAGCGCGCGGCTTGACCTGACGGCCAGTCAGGCGCTGCGCCACGCACCACCACCTGGCGGCCACTCGATGGCAACGCGGGGCACTTGGAGATCATGAGCAGGCTCTCACGCCTCGGCCAGTCGCGGGTTCATGCCCAGCAACTCGCGCGCCCGGCGTGAGTCCTGCGCCATCTGCGCCTTGAGCGGTTCCAGCCCGTCGAATTTCTGTTCGTCGCGCAGCTTGGCGACGAACTGCACCGCCATGCGCTGGCCGTACAGGTCGCCCTCGAAGTCGAACAGGTGCACTTCCAGCAGCGGCTCGGCGACCTCGTTCACGGTGGGGCGCACGCCGAGGCTGGCCACGCCCGGCCAGCTGCACTCGCCCTCGCCCAGCCCCACGCGCACCGCGAAGATGCCCTGGATCGGGCTGACCCGCTGTGACAGGTGGATGTTGGCGGTGGGATAGCCCAGCGTGCGGCCGAGCTGGTTGCCGTACTCCACCTTGCCTTCGATCACGAACGGACGGCCCAGCAGCGACTCGGCCCCGGCGAACTCGCCCGCCGCGAGCAGGGCGCGCACCCGGCTGGCCGAGACGCGGGTGCCGTCGAGCTGCACCATCGGCATGCTGCAGGCGGTGAAGCCGAGCTGCACGCCCATCCGCTCCAGCAGCGCCATGTCGCCGCCGCGCTTGTGGCCGAAGCGGAAATCGCCACCCACCCACACTTCGCGCGCGGCCAGCCGTTCGACCAGCACGCGCTGCACGAACGCCTCGGCCGACATCGCGGTCAGCGCCCGGTTGAAGCGCAGCAGCAAGGTGTGTTCCATCCCGGCGGCGGCGAAACCGCGCAGCTTCTCGCGCACGCTGGACAGCCGCGGCACCGGCTCGGGCGAGAAGAACGCGCGCGGCAGCGGCTCGAAGCTCACCACCACCGGGCTGCAGCCGAGCGCCTGCGCGCGCTCGCGCACCTGGGCCAGCAAAGCCTGGTGGCCGCGGTGCAGGCCGTCGAACGCGCCGACCGCGATAACGCTGCCGCGCGGCGCCAGGCAGGAGCCTGCGACATCCCTGGAAAGTCTCATCATCGCGTGAGTATAACGGCCCGGCTGCCCGCGATAAGAGCCTCAGGCGGGTTCACGCACCGCGCAGGTCGCGCAGACGGAAGCCGCCGGCAAACAGCACGGCGACATAACTGGCCCCGCCGGCCAGCACCAGCACGGTCAGGTGCCACAGCCGGGTCAGCACCGGCACCCCGTGGGTCCAGTTCGGCCACAGCCAGCGGCCCAGCAACAGCACCGCCACCATCACCGCGCAGGCCGCAGCCAGCCGCAGCAGATGCCGCGACCAGCCCGGCTGGCGCTGGTAGACCCCGGCCTTCTTCAGCCAGTGCCACAGCAGCCACAGGTTCACGTAAGCGGCCACCGCGCTGGCCATGCCCAGCGCCATGTGCAGGCCGGGCAACCGGGCCAGGCCGTCCAGCCACGCCAGTTGCTTCAGCTCGGCCGGCGCCCACAGCTCGAACAGCAGCACCAGGAACACCACGTTCAACAGCATGTTGGTGAGCAGCGAAGCCACCGCCGCACGCACCGGCGTGCGCGTGTCCTGGCGCGCGTAGAACGCCGGCAGCAACACCTTCACCAGCGCGAATGCGGGCAGGCCGAAGCTCAGCGCGGTGATCGACAGCGTCGCCATGGCGGTGTCGTGCGCGGTCCAGTGACCGTGCTGGAACAGCGTGGCCACCAGCGGCCCGGCCAGCAGCATCAAGGCGAACATCGCCGGCACCGCGATCAGCAGGGTGACGCGCAGACCCCAGTCCAGCGCGCGCGAGAAACCGGCGGTGTCGGTGGTGACGTGATGGCGCGACAGCGACGGCAGGATCACCGTGCCCAGCGCCACGCCGAACACGCCCAGCGGCAGTTCCAGGAAACGATCCGCCTGCGACAGCCAGCTCTGCGAACCGACCACCAGCAGCGAGGCGATCACCGTGTCGAACAGCAGGTTGATCTGCGCCACCGACGAGCCGAACAGGGTCGGCACCATCAACCGCATGATCCGGCGCACTTCCGGGTGGCTCCAGCCCCAGCGCGGCAGGGTCAGCAGGTCCAGCCCGCGCAGCGCCGGCAGCTGGAACAGCAGTTGCAGGATGCCGGCCGCCAGGATCGCCCAGCCCATCGCCATGATCGGCGTCTGCAGCCGTTTCGACAGCCACAGCGCGCCGGCGATCATGCACAGGTTGAGGATCACCGGGGTCAGCGCCGGCAAGCCGAAACGATGGAAACTGTTCAGCGCGCCGCCGGACAGCGCGGTCAGCGACACGAACAGCAGGAACGGGAAGGTCAGCCGCAACAGCTCGACGGTCAGCTCGAACTTGTGCGGCTCGTCGATCGCCCCGGGCGAGAACAGCACGGTCACCTGCGGCGCGAAGATGATTCCCAGCGCGGTGATCAGCAGCAGCACGCCACCCAGCGTGCCCGATACCCGCGACATCAGGTCCTTCAGCTGCGCATGCGTGCCCTTCTCCTTCACTTCCGTGAAAACCGGCACGAAGGCGGTGGAGAACGAGCCCTCGGCAAACAGCCGGCGCATGAAGTTGGGGATGCGGAACGCCACCCAGAACGCGTCGGTGGCGCTATTGGCGCCGAACGCGGCGTTGATCGACATGTCGCGCACCAGGCCGAGCACCCGCGAAACCATCGTCATGCTGCTGAACGAGAGCAGCCCGCGGAGCATGCTGGGTGACTTCATGTGGCTGTTCGTTACCTTCGGCGTCGATCACGCGGGGACGCGTAGTTTGACAGTCCGCGCGGGCAGGATGACAGCGCGGATATGGCAGAATACCGGCACGACCATGGCCGCGCGCCCATGCCGGGCCTCGGCGCGGCCGCCTAAATGATTGACGCACCGGCGAATCGACCGCATAATTGGCGTCTTTTTCCACCCTCAACCCTGCATTCCGGAGTTCTACCTTGGCCAACATCAAGTCCGCGAAGAAGCGCGCGCGCCAGTCCGAACAGCGCCGTCTGCGCAACATCAGCGCCCGCTCCATGGTCCGCACCGCCCTGAAGAAGGTCGTCAAGGCCATCGAGGCCAAGGACAAGGCTGCCGCCGTCGCCGCGTTCACCGCCGCCCAGCCGGTGATGGATCGTTACGCCGCCCGCGGCCTGATCCACAAGAACAAGGCCGCCCGCCACAAGAGCCGCCTCAACGCGAAGATCCGCGAACTGGCGTAAGCCGGGGCGCGATTCGGGTTGCACGAAAAAGCCGGCGCAAGCCGGCTTTTTCGTGTCTTGTCTTTGTAGGGCGGGCACTGCCCGCCGCTTTACGTTCATCTGGCAAGAACCGGCGGGCACTGCCCGCCCTACTCGACGTCGGGTGGCGTCACTGCCGCGACCGGAATTCCAGCGGCATCGGCTCGCCCTGCCGCGCCGCGGCCGGCGGTTTCGGGCCGCAGGCGCCGCAGGTGCTGCAGCCGTCGCTGCAGTCGCCGGTCGCCTCTTTCGGCTGCAGGCGGCGCCCCAGCGCGCGCACCCACGCGGCACGCCCGGGGCGGCTGTAGCGGATCGACGTGGCCGCCAGCCAGCGGTTGGTGAGTTTCGGCGCGAGCTTGCGGAACACGATCAGCACACTGATCAGCACGATCAGGCCGATCACCACGTACTGCGCCAGCAGGCCGGCACTCATGTCAGCATCCTCGTCACCTGGTAGACGATGAACGACGCGGCGTAGGCCATCACGAACATGTAGCCGAACGAGATCGCCACGTTGCGCCAGGAATCGGTCTCGCGCTTGATGATCGCCAGGGTGGACATGCATTGCGGCGCGTACGCAAACCACACCAGCAGCGACAACGCGCTGGCCAGCGGGATCTGCCCGACCAGCGCATGGCCCAGGCCACCGGCCGCTTCGCCACCGACCAGATAGACGGTGGCCAGTGCGGCCACGGCGGTCTCGCGCGCGGCAAACGCCGGGATCAGCGCCAGGCTGATCTGCCAGTTGAAGCCGATCGGCGCGAAGACATACTGCAGCGCCCGGCCGATGTAGCCGGCGAAACTGTACTCGATCGCCGGCTGGGTCGCGCCCTCCGGCGCGCCCGGGAAGGTGGAGAGGAACCACATCAGCACGGTCAGGCCGAGGATCACGCCGGTCAGCCGCTTCAGGAAGATCATGCCGCGCTCGTACAGGCCGATCGCCACATCGCGCGGCTTGGGCATGCGGTACGACGGCAACTCCATCATCAGCGCGTGCTCGCTCTTGTCGCGGCGGATGTGTTTCATCACCCAGCCCACCAGCATCGCGCCGAGGATGCCGGCCAGATACAGCGCGAACAGCACCACGCCCTGCAGGTTGAACACGCCGAACACGTAGCGGATCGGAATGAAGGCACCGATCAACAGCGCATACACCGGCAGCCGCGCCGAGCAGGTCATCAACGGCGCGATCAGGATCGTGGTCAGCCGGTCGCGCGGGTCGGTGATGCTGCGCGTGCCCATGATGCCGGGAATCGCACAGGCAAAACTCGACAGCAGCGGGATGAACGAGCGCCCGGTCAGCCCCACCGACAGCATCAGCCGATCGAGAAGGAACGCCGCGCGCGGCAGGTAGCCCGACTCCTCCAGCACGATGATGAACAGGAACAGCACCAGGATTTCTGGCAGGAAGCCCAGTACCGTGCCGAGGCCGCCGAATAGGCCGTCGTTGACCAGGCTCTGCAACGGCCCGGCCGGCATCCATGCGGCGACGTGCCCGCCCAGCCAGCCGAAACCGTCGCCGATCGCGTCGGTCATCGGCTTGCCGATCGAGTACACCGCCTGGAATACCAGGAACATCACCACCGCGAGAATCAGCAGGCCGAACACCGGATGCAAGGTCCAGCGATCCAGCGCATCGTCGAGTTCCGCGGTGGCGCGCGGCATCGTCACTGTCGCCGTCAGCAATTCACGCACCTGCGCATGCAGGTCGGCGCGGCCGGCCGCGTCGCCCACCTGCGCCGGCGCCGCCGGTGGCACCTCGCCGTCGACCCGCTCGATCAGGCCACGCGCACCGCCGCGTTTCACCGCAACGGTTTCCACCACCGGCAGGCCCAGTCGCCGCTGCAGCTCCGGCACGTCGATGACGATGCCGCGCTGGCGCGCGGTGTCCATCATGTTCAGCGCCAGCACCACCGGCCGGCCCAGCCGCTTCACTTCCAGCACGAAGCGCAGGTGCAGGCGCAGGTTGGTCGCGTCGGCGACGCAGACGATCAGGTCCGGCGGCGCCTCGCCCGGGTAGTTGCCGGCACAGACATCGTGGGTGATCTGTTCATCCGGGCTGTTCGCGTCGAGGCTGTAGGCACCCGGCAAGTCGAGGATCTGCAGTACGCGGCCGGACGGCGCGGTGAAACGGCCCTCCTTGCGCTCCACCGTGACGCCGGCGTAGTTCGCCACCTTCTGCCGGCCGCCGGTGAGCAGGTTGAACAGCGCCGTCTTGCCGCAGTTCGGGTTGCCCACCAGGGCGATGCGCAGGGTCGACGCGCTCATGCCGCCACCTCGGTACGCACGCTGATCCGGGCCGCCTCGGCGCGACGCAGGGCAAAGCGGGTGAAGCCAATCTGGATCAGCAACGGATCGCCGCCCATCGGCCCCACCGCCACCACGCGCACCGGTTCGCCATCGACGAAGCCCAGGTCGCGCAGGCGCTGCGCGATCGGGTCGGCCGCGTGCGCATCGTCGACGCGGTCGACCACGGCAGGGGCACCCTTGGGCAAATCGGACAGACGCACAGGCTGGATTCTCAAATAAGAATAGTTCGCATTATAGACCTACACTCGGCCCGCTGCACCACGCCCGGTTTATCATCGCGTTATTTGCCACAGGGACGACCGATGACCGATTCCATCCTGAGCGAGCGCCGCGGCACGGTCGCCTGGCTCACCCTGAACCGTCCGCAGATCCACAACGCGTTCGACGACGCGCTGATCGCCGCGCTCACCGACGCGCTGGCAGCCGCCGACGCCGACCCGGCCGTGCGCGCCGTGGTGCTGAGCGGCAACGGCAGTTGCTTCTCGGCCGGCGCCGACCTGAACTGGATGCGCGGCATGGCCAGCGCCAGCGAGCAGGAAAACCGCGAGGACTCGCTGCGCCTGGCGCGGCTGATGCGCAGCCTGCAGTTCCTGTCCAAGCCGACCATCGCGCGGGTCAACGGCGCTGCCTATGGTGGCGGCGTGGGCCTGGTCGCCTGCTGCGATATCGCGATCGGCGTGGACACCGCCAAGTTCGCGCTGTCGGAAGTGAAGCTGGGCCTGGTGCCGGCGGTGATCTCGCCGTACGTGATCGCCGCGATCGGCCTGCGCGAGGCGCGCCGGCTGTTCCTCACCGGCGAGGTGTTCGATGCCGCCACCGCGGCACGCATCGGCCTGCTGCATACGGTGGTATCCGCCAACGAACTGGACGAAGCGATCGAGCGCCAGTTGTACCTGCTGGCCAAGGCCGGCCCGCTGGCCCAGCGCGAAGCGAAACAGCTGGCCTTGCGCATCGGCGGCGCCGATCCGGTGCAGGCCGAGCGCATCGACAGCGCCAACGCCGAACTGATCGCCCGCCTGCGCGTGTCGCCGGAAGGCCAGCACGGCCTGGGCGCCTTCCTCGACAAGCGCGCGCCGGCGTGGGTCGGGCAGCCGTAGGAGCGCACCCGGGCGATCTGCTAGCTTTAGACGATTTGCATCGACAGCCAACGGCTCCAGGATCCTGCATGTTCGAACGCGTACTGATAGCCAACCGCGGCGAGATCGCCTGCCGCGTGATCCGCACCTGCCGCCGCCTCGGCATCCACACCGTCGCGGTGTATTCGGAAGCCGACCGCGACGCGCAGCACGTGCGGCTGGCCGACGAGGCGTGGCCGATCGGCGGGCCGCGGCCGGCCGATTCGTACCTGCGCGGCGATGCCATCCTCGACGTGGCGAAGCGGACCGGCGCGCAGGCCATCCATCCCGGCTATGGCTTCCTCTCGGAGAACACCGACTTCGCCCGCATCTGCACCGACGCCGGCATCGCCTTCATCGGGCCGCGCCCGGAAAGCATCGACGCGATGGGTTCCAAGGCCGCCGCCAAGGCGCTGATGGAACAGCACGCGGTGCCGCTGGTGCCGGGCTACCACGGCGCCAACCAGGACGCCGCCCACCTCGCCGAACAGGCCGCCAGGACCGGCTTCCCGCTGATGATCAAGCCGGCGGCCGGCGGCGGCGGCAAGGGCATGCGCATCGTGCGCGACGCGGCCGAGTTCGCCGACGCGCTCGCTTCGGCGCAGCGCGAGGCAGCCAGTTCGTTCGGTGATGCGCGGATGATCCTGGAGCGCTACGTCGAGCATCCGCGGCACATCGAGTTCCAGGTGTTCGGCGATACCCACGGCAACGTGATCCACCTCAACGAGCGCGAATGCTCGGCCCAGCGCCGTTACCAGAAGGTGCTGGAGGAAACCCCCTCGCCTTTCCTCGACGACGCGCGCCGCCAAGCGATGGGCGCAGCCGCCGTCGCCGCGGCCAGGGCGGTGAACTACGTCGGCGCCGGCACGGTGGAATTCATCGTGGCGCAGAGCGGCGAATTCTTCTTCATGGAGATGAACACGCGCCTGCAAGTCGAACATCCCGTCACCGAAATGACGCTGGGCCTGGACCTGGTCGAATGGCAGTTGCGCGTGGCCGCCGGCGAGCCTCTGCCGTTGCAGCAGGAGGACGTGCATGCGCGCGGCCATGCGATCGAGGTGCGCCTGTACGCGGAAGACCCGGACCAGAACTTCCTGCCCGGCTCCGGCAAGCTGCAGACCCTGCGCCTGCCTGCGCCGTCGCCGCACGTGCGCCTCGACGGCGGCGTGGTCGAGGGCGACAGCGTGACGATCTTCTACGACCCCATGATCGCCAAGCTGATCGTGTGGGACAGGGACCGGCCGCAGGCCCTGCAGCGGCTGCGCGAGGCGCTGGCAGCCAGCGAGATCGTCGGCCCGAAATCGAACATCGGCTTCTTGGAACGGCTGGCGCGGCACCCGGCGGTAGTCGAGGGGCGCATCGACACCGGCTACCTGGATCGCCATCTGGACGAGTTCCTGGTCGGCGATGTCACGCCTCCCGACGGCACGCTGTTCGCCGCCGCCACCGCCGCGCTGCTGCATGACGAGTTGCACGTCCAGAGCGCTCCGGCCGATCCGCATTCGCCCTGGGCGCGCGCCGACGCCTGGCGCATCGGCCACGCCGGCAAGCGCATCGTGGCGCTGACCTCCCGCGAACGGCGTTTCGAAGTCGAGGCGCACGGCCACGGCGGCAACTATCAACTGCGTCAGGGCGAAGCGAGCTGCGAGGTACGCGGCGCGCGCCTGCAAGACAACAGCCTGAGCGCCCGCTTCGACGGCGAATCGCGCCGCGTGCCCGTGCGCAGCGACGCCGCCCACGTGCTGCTGCACGACGCGCATGGCCAGCGCCACAACTTCAGCCGCGCCGCGGCGTTCGCCTGGGAATCGAAGGACGCCGCCGGCGGTAACCAGGTCATCGCGCCGATGCCCGGCCGCATCGTGCTGGTCAAGACAAAGGCCGGCGACGTGGTCGAACAAGGCCAGGAACTGCTGGTGATGGAGGCGATGAAGATGGAACTGGCCTTGAAGGCGCCGCGCGCCGGCACCATCGAAAGCATGAACGCCATGCAAGGCGAGTTCGTCGAAGCGGACGCCGTGCTGGTGCGTTTCGCCGACTGACCGGAGCACGACATGAACCCCTCCAACCACGTCCGCATCGTCGAAGTCGGCGCCCGCGACGGCCTGCAGAACGAGAAGACCTTGCTGCCGGCCGAAGTGAAGATCGCGCTGATCGACCGGCTCTCCTCCACCGGCCTCAAGACGATCGAGGCGACCAGCTTCGTCAGCCCGAAGTGGGTGCCGCAACTGGCCGACGCGGCCGAAGTGTTCCGCGGCATCCGCAAGGTACCGGGCGTGAGCTACCCGGTGCTGGTGCCGAACCTGCAGGGCTACCAGCGTGCACGCGAGGTCGGCGCCACCGACATCGCGGTGTTCACCGCCGCATCGGAAGCGTTCAACCGCAAGAACATCAATGCCTCGATCGACGAGTCGATCGAACGCTTCATCCCGGTGATGGAACAGGCGCGGGCCGACGGCGCGCGGGTGCGTGGCTATGTCTCCACGGTGCTCGGCTGTCCGTATCAGGGCGAGGTGCCGGTCAGTGACGTGGTACGCGTGGCACGCCGGATGTACGAGCTGGGCTGTCACGAGATCTCGCTGGGCGACACCATCGGCGTGGGCACGCCGGCGAAGGCGCGCGCGATGCTGCACGCGGTGGCGCAGGAAGTGCCGATGACGGCGCTGGCCGTGCATTTCCACGACACCTACGGCCAGGCGCTGGCGAACATCCTGGCCTGCCTGGAGGAAGGCGTGCGCGTGCTCGACAGTTCGGTCTCCGGCACCGGCGGTTGTCCGTACGCGAAGGGCGCCACCGGCAACGTGGCCAGCGAGGACGTGGTCTACATGCTGCACGGCATGGGCATCGAGACCGGCATCGACCTCGACCTGCTGATCGCCACCGGCGCCTGGCTGGCCGCGCAGCTGCACAAGGAAACCGCCAGCCGGGTCACCCGCGCGCGTACCGCCGCAGCCTGAAAGCTCGCTATCATCGGCGCTTCGACCTCGAGGTTGTGAATTTTTCAACCTCGAGGCCCGGCCATGGACGGCCGGACGCGGATCAGGCACGTCAGTGCCTGATCCGCGTGAGCGAGTCCGGACATGCGCCGGACTCGCGACAGAAGAAAATCACAGGAAGTGATTTTCTTCACAAGCTCTGACCGGACGAAGCGATGCGCGCAAGCCTGACGACCTGGTGGCAAACGGCGGCGATCCTGCTGCTCCTGCTGTGCTCCCTGCCCGCAAGCGCGGCCGCGCCGAAGGGCGACTGGCTGTTGCTGCCCGAGCGCGTGTGGACCGGCAACGGCGACGCTGCGCACAGCGGCTGGGCGGTGCTGGTGCACGACGGTGCGATCGCCGCGGTGGGCCCCGCCGCGGCGATCCAGGCGCCGCCCGGCGCGCAGCGCGTCGAGCTGCCCGGCGCCACGCTCACCCCCGGCCTGATCGACCTGCACTCGCACCTGTTCCTGCATCCGTACAACGAAACGTTGTGGAACGACCAGGTGCTGACCGAGCCGCAGGATTACCGCACGCTGGAAGCCGCCGCCCATGCGAAGGCCACGCTGATGGCCGGCTTCACCGCCCTGCGCGACCTCGGCACCGAGGGCGCCGGCTTTGCCGACGTGTCGATCCAGCGTGCGATCAACGAAGGGTTGATCCCGGGACCGCGGATGTTCGTCGCCACGCGCGCCATCGTCGCCACCGCCAGCTATGGACCGGGGCCCCGCGGCTTCCGTCCGGATCTCGACCTGCCGCAAGGCGCGCAGCCGGTCAGCGGCGTGGATGCGGCCATCGCCGCCGTGCGCGAGCAAGCCGCCCGCGGCGCCGACTGGATCAAGCTGTACGCGGACTATCGGGTGGGCCCGGGCGGCGAAACCGCGCCCACCCTCAACCCGGCGGAACTGAAGGCGATCGTCGACACGGCGCACCAGATCGGCCGCCCGGTCGCGGCGCACGCGGCCAGCGATGCCGGCGTGCGGATGGCGGTCGAGGCCGGCGTGGATACCATCGAACACGGCTACGGCGCCAGCGAGGCGACCTTCCGTCTGCTCAAGCAGAAGGGCGTGGCCTATGAACCCACGCTCACCGCGGTCGACGCCACCTCGGAGTATTTCCAGCACTACGTGCCGGGCAAGTCCGAACCCACGCCTGCCATGAAGGAAGCCGAGCGCGCGTTCCGCGCCGCGCTGAAAGTCGGCGTCACCATTGGCAACGGCAGCGACGTGGGCGTGTTCGCGCACGGCACCAACTGGCGCGAGCCCGCGGCGATGGTACGCGACGGCATGACTCCGGCGCAGGCGCTGCACGCGGCCACCGACGTGGCGGCGAAGATCCTGCGCCAGTCGCAACACTTCGGCCGCATCGCGCCCGGCCTGGCGGCCGACCTCGCCGCGTTCAGCGGCGATCCCAGCACGCAGATCGACGCTCTCAAGAAACCGGTCTTCGTGATGATGGACGGCGTTCCCTATCGCACCCCCGACATGACCCCATGACCGCTACGTTCCTCATCCGCCCGATCGAGCCATCCGACAACACGGCCATGGCCGCGATCATTCGCAGCGTGATGCCCGAGTTCGGCGCCGATGGTCCCGGCTTCGCGATCCACGACACCGAGGTCGACACGATGTACCAGGCCTACGCGCAACCGCGTTGCAGCTATTTCGTGGTCGAGCGCGACGGCGTGGTGATCGGCGGCGGCGGCATCGCGCCGCTGGAAGGCGGCGAGCCGGAGGTGTGCGAGCTGCGCAAGATGTACTTCCTGCCCACGGCGCGCGGCATCGGCGCGGGCACGGCGATGATGCAGCGCTGCCTCGACGCGGCGCGCGCGCACGGCTTCACGCGCTGCTATCTGGAAACGCTGACCGGCATGGATGCGGCGCAGACGCTGTACAAGCGCAGCGGTTTCACCGCGCTGTGCAGCGCGATGGGCGGCACCGGCCACCACGGCTGCGACCGCTACTTCATCCGCGAGCTGTGAGGTGAGGCGATGGCGAACCACGATCCCCGCGTCGACGCCTACATCGCGAAATCCGCCAGCTTCGCCCGGCCGATCCTGGAACACCTGCGCGCGCTGGTGCACGAGGCCTGCCACGAGGTGGAGGAAAGCCTGAAGTGGAGCATGCCGTTCTTCAGCTACAAGGCCGCGCCGATGTGCATGATGGCCGCGTTCAAGCAGCACTGCAGCTTCGGCTTCTGGCTGTCGAAGGAAGTCACCGGCGGCAGCGACGAGGATGGCATGGGGCAGTTCGGCAAACTCGCCTCGCTGAAGGACCTGCCCCCGGACAGGCAGCTGGCTGCCCACCTGAAGAAGGCGATGGCGCTGAACGAGGCCGGCGTGAAGAAGGCGCGCCCGAAGGCCGCCGCGAAACCCGCACCGACGCTGCCGGACGATCTTGCCGCCCTGCTCGCGCAGAAGAAACATGCCGCCGCACGCAAGGCATGGGAGAGCTTCCCGCCTGGTGCACAACGCGAGTACGTCGAGTGGATCGCCGAGGCGAAAACCGACGCCACCCGCCAGAAGCGCCTCGCCACCACCCTGGAGTGGCTGGCCGAAGGCAAGCGGCGCAACTGGAAGTACGAGAAATGCTGAGAGCCTGTTCATGATCCGCACCGCCCGCGACGAAGACGCCGCCGCCATCCATGCGATCTACGCCCCCTCGGTCAGCACCGGCGTGGCCACCTTCGAGACCGAACTGCCTGGCGTGGACGCGATGCGCGGACGCCTCCGCACGCGCCTGCAGCACTACCCGTGGCTGGTGTGGGAAGACGCCGGCGAGGTGCTGGCCTACGCCTACGCCGGGCGCTTCCGCGAGCGCGCCGCGTACGACTGGATCGCCGAAACCTCGATCTATGTGCACGCCGATGCGCAGCGCCGCGGCATCGCGCGCCGGCTCTATGGCGTGCTGCTGGACGTGATGCGGCTGCAGGGCATCACCCAGGCGGTCGGCGTGATCACCTTGCCCGGCACCGCCAGCGTGGCGATGCACGAAGCGATGGGCTTCACCTCCGCCGGCGTGTGGCGCCAGTGCGGTTACAAGCTGGGGCAATGGTGGGACGTGGGCGTCTGGCAGAAGGAGTTGCAGGCTGCGGCGAATCCGCCCATGACCGTCACGCCGTTCCCGCACTTGCCGTCGGCGCCGTTGCAGGAATTGCTGGAAAAACACCGGAGCGCGTAGGGCGGGCACTGCCCGCCGGCTCTGGTTCTTCGGCGTCGAAACGAAGAGCGGCGGGCACTGCCCGCCCTACGCGCTCCTACCAGGGACGCGGCGGATTGCCTTGCAAAAAAAGGCGTGCCCGCTGTTGCGGGCACGCCTTCATGCATCAAGCGCCAGCCGGCTACTGGTTGAGCAGCAGGTCGACGATCACGCCGGTGGCGATCGCCACCAGCAGGAAGTCGCCGTTGTCGCTGCGTACCCAGTGATAGCCACGTGGCGGTTCGCGCAGGCGGTCGCGGCGCCAGTCGGTCACCACGTAGCGGGTGCGGTATTCCACCGGCAGGTAACCGCCGCGCTTGTACCAGCCCTCGTGACGGCCGCGATCGTGCCAGCTCTTGTAGCGGCCATAGGCATGGCCCGGGGGACCATCGTCGCGCACATAGCGGCGGCCGCGGTCATCACGGTAACCATCGTCCCGCTGGTGCCGGTCGCGGTCATGGCCATTGCCACGGTCGCCGTCGTCCTGCCCATACCCCTTGTCGTCGTGACCGTGTCCACGGCCGTGACTGTTGCCCTGCGCCAGCACGGAGCCACTGGCCAGCATCAGCATCGCACCCAACACGGCAGACAGACTCAGTAGCTTCTTCATGCATTGCTCCCCACTGTTGATGGATTGGTTCCGCCGGGCCACTCCCGGTACTGACCGGCTCGCGCCGGCGATTCGAGGCCACGATGGCCGCCGTTACCACAACGCGGCGTGAATTCGCTGCCATGGCAGGTTTCGCGTTCAGCCTGCAGCCGTGCGCGCCGGTCGGCTACCATGGCGGCCTTTCGGCACTGGCTATCAAGGATTCCCCATGCAGCTCGATCAGGTCAAGGCAATCGTCACAGGCGGCGCTTCCGGTCTCGGCCACGCGGTGGCGCAGCACATCGTCGCCCACGGCGGCCAGGTCGCGCTGTTCGACGTCAACGAGGACAAGGGCCAGGCCGCCGCGAAGGAACTGGGCGACGCCGCGCGTTTCTTCCGCACCGACGTCACCTCCGAGGAAGGCGTGGCCACCAATGTCGCCGCCGCACACCATGCGATGGGCGGCCTGAACGTGGTGATGAACTGCGCCGGCATCCTCGGCGCCGGCCGCGTGCTGGGCAAGGAAGGCCCGATGCCGCTGGGCAACTTCGCCACCACGGTGATGGTGAACCTGGTCGGCAGCTTCAACGTGGCCAAGGCCGGCGCGGCGCTGATGCAGGGCAACGAGGCGGGCGAGGACGGCGAGCGCGGCGTGATCATCAACACCGCCAGCGTCGCGGCCTACGAAGGCCAGATCGGCCAGGCCGCGTATTCCGCCTCCAAGGGCGGCGTGGTCGGCATGACCCTGCCGATGGCGCGCGAGCTGGCACGCTTCGGCATCCGCGTGGCGACGATCGCGCCGGGCATCTTCTGGACTCCGATGGTCGACAGCATGTCCGAGGCCGTGCAGCAGTCGCTGAGCGCCTCGATCCCGTTCCCCTCGCGGCTGGGCCAGCCGGCCGAGTTCGCCGCGACGGTCGCCTTCATCCTCGGCAACCGCTACATCAACGGCGAGACGATCCGCCTCGACGGCGCGGTGCGGCTGCAGCCGAAGTAATCTTCCCGTTTCCAACCCCACTCCATACGAATCCATCGCATGAAAGCTTCCGACGTCAAGAAAGGCAACGTGGTCGAGCACGACGGCACCGTCTACCAGGTACGCGACATCGAGCGCAGTTCGCCGAGTGCGCGTGGCGGCAACGTCACCTTCCGCTTCACCCTGTACACGATCCCCGGCGGGCGCAAGTATGACCTCAGCCTGCGTGCCGAAGACGAGCTGCGCGAGATGGACCTGGTGCGCCGCGCCGCCAACTTCTCCTACATGGACGACGGCGCGTTCGTGTTCATGGATGCCGAGGATTACACCCAGTACCCGCTGTCGCCGGAACTGGTGGGCGACAACGCCGGCTACATCGTCGAAGGCGTCGAGGGCTACTACGTGCAGCTGATCGACGACGCGCCGGTGGGCCTGCAGGTGCCGACCAGCGTGGTGCTGACCGTGGTCGACACCGCGCCGGAAATGAAGGGCTCCAGCGCCACCAAGCGCACCAAGCCGGCCAAGCTCGACACCGGCATCGAAATCCAGGTACCCGAGTACATCAGCAACGACGAGAAGGTGTGGGTGAACACGCTCACCGGCGAGTTCGCTGGCAGAGCCTGAGAGCGGGAGTGAGTGAAGAGGCGTGAGAAACGAGTGGTTTTGTCATACTCGACTCTCACTCCTCGACACCAACTTCCAGCCCCATGCCCCCCACCGGTTATTCGCTGCGCGCCCATGCGATCGAGAGCCTGACCGACATCAAGCGGCCGGACGTGCCGCTACGGGTGGTGCTGCGCAATACCGCGGCGGTGATCCTGCCGCTGGCCGTGGGCATGGCGACCGGCCATCCGCAGATCGGCCTGGGCGTGGCGGCCGGTGCGCTGGACACGATGTTCTCCGACCAGCCCGGGCCGTATCGCCAACGCATGCGGCAACTGCTGCTGGCGTCGCTGGCGGCTGGCCTCGCCGCGCTGGTGGGTTTCCTGATCGGCGGCCAGTTGCTGCCGATCCTTCTCGCCACTGCCGCCTGCGGTTTCTTCGGCGGCATGCTGGTGGTGTTCGGCGCGGATACCGCGCGGGTCGGCATGACCAGCATGATCCTGCTGGTGATCACCGCGTCGACGCCGACGTCGCTGAGCCATGCACTCGGTGGCGCCGCGCTGATCTTCGCCGGCGGCATGCTGCTCACCGCGTTCTCGCTGGCGGCGTGGCCGCTGCAGCGCTACTGGCCGGAGCGCATCGAGCTGGCGCGGGTGTACGCGGGGCTGGCCGCACTGGCCCGCGAACAGGCGCATGACGATGCCGAGGTGCCGGCGCTGACCGAGGCGATGACCAGCCTGCAGCGCACCTTGCTGGGCCGCCATCGCGCGCACGGCCGCGCGATGGAAGCCTTCGGCGTACTGCTGGAGCTGGCCGAGCGGATTCGGCTGGAGCTCACCGCGATGACCGAGCTGCATGCCAACCCGGCCATCCACGCGATGTTCCGCGACGACGCCGCGCGCGTGCTGGCGGCGATCGCCGAGGCACTGCAGCAGGGCGACCCGCCCGAGCGGGCCGACCGCGCGCTGCAGACCCTGCGTGCCAGCGAGCGCGCCCTGCTCGACGGCGGCGGTGACGCCGACGGCCTGGCCGCGCACATCCATGCGCTGGCCGGCCAGCTGGCCGCCGCGGTGCGCAACGCCGACTGGGCCGGCAGCCGCGGCGAACTGCGCGCCAGCGCGGCGGAAACCCGGCTGCCGACGTCACTGCGCAGCAGCTCCACCTGGGCCACCCTGCGCGCCAACCTCACGCCGCGCTCGGTGGCGTTCCGTCATGCCGTGCGCATGGCGGTCTGCCTCAGCGCGGCGCTGTGGATCTCGCGCCTGCTGCAACTGCCGCATGGCTACTGGCTGCCGATGACCGCGGCGATCGTGCTGCGCCCGGACTTCGCCGCCACTTTCAACTTCGGCCTGCTGCGCGTGCTCGGCACGGTGCTGGGTCTGGTGCTCACCACGGTGCTGCTGCACATCACGCCGGACGAACCGTGGGCGCACCTGGCGCTGATGGCGGTGCTGTGCATGGCGTTCCGCTACCTGGCCGGCGCGCATTACGGCATCGCGGTGGCGACGCTGACCGGTGCCGTGGTGATCCTGCTGTCGTTCGACGGTGTCAGCCCCGGCCTGGCGGTGTCGGACCGGGTACTCAACACCGCGCTCGGCTGTGGCATGGCCCTGCTCGCCTACGTGGCGTGGCCGACCTGGGAGCGCGGCCGCGCCCGCGCCGCACTGGCGGTGATGCTGGATGCCTACGCCAGTTACCTGCGCGCCCTGGCGCAACCCGACCGAGGCGGCAACCGCAACGACACCCGCACCGCGGCGCGCACCGCCCGCACCAATGCGCAGGCCTCGATCGACCGCATGCGTACCGAGCCGGCCACGCCGCCGGAACTGCTGGCGCTGGCCCGCGCGCTGTTCGCCAACGGCAATCGCCTGGCGCGCACCGCGATGGCCCTGGAAGCCACCCTCGACGACCTCGCCACGCTGCCCGCGGCGGACGCCATCGGCCGTTTCGTCGAGCACAACGCCGACGCCGTGCAGGCCATCGCCACGGCGTTGCGCGAACGGCAGCCGCTGGGCGCCCTGCCCGAGCTGCGCGCCATGCAGCGCGAGCTGGTCACCTCGATGCAGGAGGTCGGCGACCGCGCCGCACTCGAGCTGCTGGCACGCATCAGCGACCGGCTGGTCGACAACGTCGACACGCTGGCCCACGTGACGAAGCGCGGCCTGTCGGAGGCCGCCACCGCGGCACCGCCGCCGGCGTAAGCCGCGCCGCACCATGTGCGGGCGCAACGCGACGCCACCGTGCGGAGGTTTTACACTGCACGGATGCTCAAGATCGATACCCACGCGCACATCCTGCCCCGCGACTGGCCGAACCTGGCGGCCAAGTACGGCGACGACCGCTTCCCGGTGATGACCCATACCGACGGGCGCCACCGCATCTACAAGGACAGCCGGTTCTTCCGCGAAGTGTGGGATTCGGCGTTCGACCCGCAGACGCGCATCGACGACTACGCCCGCTTCGGCGTCGACGTGCAGGTGATCTCCACCGTGCCGGTGCTGTTCTCGTACTGGGCGCCGGGACACCAGGCGCTGGAGCTGCATCGCCATCTGAACGACCACATGGCCGGCATCTGCCGCGACCACCCGCGCCACTACGCCGGCATCGGCACGGTGCCGCTGCAGGCGCCGCAGCTGGCCGTGCGCGAACTGGAGCGCTGCATCGACGAACTGGGCCTGCAAGGAGTGCAGATCGGCTCGCACTGCGGCGACTGGAACCTGGATGCGCCGGAACTGTTCCCGTTCTTCGAAGCCGCCGCCGATCTCGGCGCGGCGGTGCTGGTGCACCCATGGGACATGATGGGCATGGCCAGCATGCCGAAGTACTGGATGCCGTGGCTGGTCGGCATGCCCGCCGAACAGTCGCGCGCCGCATGCTGCCTGGTCTTCGGCGGCGTGATGGAGCGGTTGCCGAAGCTGCGCGTGATGCTGGCGCACGGCGGCGGCAGCTTCCCCTCGACGATCGGCCGCATCGAACACGGCTTCCGCATGCGCCCGGACCTGGTCGCCACCGACAACCCGCGCAACCCGCGCGAGTACCTCAAGCGTTTCTACTTCGATTCCTGCGTGCACGACGACCAGGCGCTGCGCTATCTGCTGGATGTGACGGGCGCCCACCAGGTGATGCTCGGCACCGACTATCCTTTCCCGCTGGGGGAGCAGGAACCCGGCAGCGGCATCGAGGCGCTGGGCCTGGACGAAGCCGACCGCGCACGGCTGTTCCACGGCACGGCGCTGGAATGGCTGGGCCTGCCCCGCCACCGCTTCGCCCCCGACCCCCTTCCGAAGGAACCCGCATGAGCTTCCTGCGCACCACCACCCTCGCGATCGCCTTCGCCACCGCCCTGCTGGCCGGCGGCGCGCATGCCGCCGACGTCAGCATGGCCGACGGCAGCGTCCACTTCAGTACGCCGGACAACTGGCTCGGCATCATGGAAACCCAGGGCGACCCCGAAGCCCGCGTGTTCCAGGTGCCCGATCCCTCGCCCACCGGCAAGAACAGTCTCGCCCGCGTCACCGTGACGGTGAAGCAGGTGGCCGACGTCAACGGCTTCAACCAGTACCGCAGCGAAGCCACCGCGAAGGCCATGGCGCTGCCGGGCTACAAGGCTGCCGCGGTGCCGCCGAGCCCGAACAGCAACATCTATACCGCGCAGGAAAACGCCACCGGCTTCAACTACACCGAGCACTACTGGTTCAAGAACGGCCACGCGATCCAGCTGCGCTGCGTGCGTCCCAGCCAGACCGAAGCCGGCGCCGACTGGAAGGCCGCCTTCGACAAGGGCTGCGACGCGATCGCCGCGCAACTGAGGTAACCCACCACCTGACTCCCTCCCCTGCAACGCAGGGGAGGGCTGGGCGACCGGAGGGAGTCCTTCAGGTGAGGGGTTCGCTCTTGATCTTCCCGCATGCTCGGGCCCGCTTCCCGCGTGCGGGTGATGAGCCAACACCTCGAAGAGATATCCGATGTCCGCAAGCTTCGAAGCCACCCTCGACTGGGCCAACGCCCGGGACGCTGCCGACCCCCTGCGCGCGTTCCGCGACGAATTCCTGATCCCGCCGCACGAAGGCCGCGACAGTACGTACTTCTGCGGCAACTCGCTCGGCCTGCAGCCGCGCGCCGTGCGCGAAGCGGTCAACGCGGAACTGGATTACTGGGGCGAGCTGGGCGTCGAAGGCCACTTCAAGGGCCGCCTGCCGTGGATGGACTACCACGAGTTCGTGCGCGACGACCTCGCCGCCGTGATCGGTGCGCTGCCGGTCGAAGTGGTGGCGATGAACACCTTGGGCGTGAACCTGCACCTGATGATGGTGAGCTTCTACCGCCCCACTGCCGAGCGTCCGGCGATCCTGATCGAGGGCGGCGCGTTTCCCACCGACCGTTACGCGGTGGAGTCACAGATCCGCTTCCACGGCTTCGATCCGGCCACCGCGCTGATCGAACTGCAGCCCGACGAAGCCAACGGCACCACCTCGCTCGCCGCGATCGAACGCGCGCTGGCCGAACACGGTTCGCGCATCGCACTGGTGATGCTGCCCGGCGTGCAGTACCGCACCGGCCAGGCGTTCGACCTGAAGGCGATCACCGAACTCGGCCACCGCCATGGCTGCACCGTCGGCTTCGACCTCGCCCACGCGGTCGGCAACCTGCCGCTGCAGCTGCACGACAGCGGCGCCGACTTCGCGATCTGGTGCAGCTACAAATACCTGAACAGCGGCCCCGGCGCGGTCGGCGGCGCGTTCGTGCACGAGCGCCATGCCAAGGCCGTGCTGCCGCGCTTTGCCGGCTGGTGGGGCCACGACAAAACCACCCGCTTCCAGATGGGTCCGGAGTTCGTGCCCACCCCCGGCGCCGACGGCTGGCAACTGTCCAACCCGCCGATCCTGGCGCTCGCCCCGCTGCGCGTGTCGCTGCAGATTTTCCGCCGCGCCGGCATGGATCGCCTGCGCGAAAAATCGCTGCAGCTCACCGGCTACCTGGAATGGCTGGTGCAGACCCAACTGTCCGACGTGCTGCAGGTAGTGACTCCCGCCGAACCCACACGCCGCGGCGCCCAGCTGTCGATCCGCGTGACCGGCGGCCGCGAACGCGGCCGCGCCCTGTTCGAACACCTGATGGCCCACGGCATCATCGGCGACTGGCGCGAACCCGACGTGATCCGCATCTCGCCTGCTCCGCTGTACAACCGGTTTGCGGATTGCCTGGCGTTTGCGGAGGCGGTGAGGGAATGGAGTCGCGGCTAACTGGCCAGACACACTGCTCCGCATATGTCCGCTTTCGACCCGTCGCTGACGGTGACGAACGGCTGCTTTCGGCTAGGCGGGCTGCCTATGACGGGCGGCTCCAGCCGATCTCGCGCATGCCAGCCTCGTCCGCTGACCGGCCCGGCCGTGCTGCGGCGGGCCGGCGCTATACTCGCCGAGGCTGGGGACCGGGGGCCATGCGGTGGAAGAATTCTTCGCACGACTGAAAGAACACAAGCTGGTGCAATGGCTGCTGGGCTATGCGGCGGTGGCAGTAGCCTTGATACCCGTGCTGGATATCGTTGCGGCGCAGTTTGGCTGGCCGGAGAGTTTGCGCCGAGGTATCACGCTGGCGGTGATCATGGGCTTCTTCATGGTGCTGGTGCTGGCCTGGTACCACGGCGAGCGGGGGGCCCAGAAAATGCCGCGCTCGGAGAAGTTGATTTTGGCGGGGTTGATTGTCGTGAGTGGTGTGCTGTTGTGGCGCTTGGCGCCGCCTGCGCAGCAAGCCATGGCGGTGGACAGCAGCGCGGCAAACACCGTTGACGCCAAGGCCATTGCCGCCAAGCCCCCGGCAAAAAATTCGATCGCTGTGATGCCGTTTGCAGACCTCAGCGCAGCGCAGGACCAGGCACTGTTCTCCCAAGGCATGGCTGAGGAAATCCTCAACGCGCTGACCCGGGTCAAGGGCCTGCGCGTGCTCGGTCGTAGTTCGTCATTCCAGTTCCAGGGCAAGGACATCCCACCGCAAACAGTTGGCCAGCAACTCGGCGTGGCCCATGTGTTGACTGGCTCGGTGCGCAAGCAGGGCAATGAACTGCGCATCACGGTTGAGTTGGTGCGCACCAGTGACGGCGTGCAGCAGTGGTCGAACCAGTACGACGGCAACCTGGCCGATGTGTTCAAGCTGCAGGACGCCTGCGCACGCGACGTGGCCAGCGAGCTGGACATCACCCTCAGCGATGCCGGTGCTCGGCGTCTGGTCGACAAGGCGACCGACAACCCGCAGGCCTATGCCAAGTTCATCGAGGCGCAGGAACTGGTGACGAAACGGGTGGGTGACAGCTTGCCGCGAGCGATCGCCCTGCTGGATGAAGCGACCGGGCTGGACCCGCATTTCGCACGTGCCTGGTCGACGCTGGCCGTGGCCTACGCCGTGCTGCCCCAATACAGCAACGCCGACTGGCAGACAAACTGGCTGGCGTCTGATCAAGCAGCACAGCGCGCGCTCGCGCTCAATCCGGATGACGCAGATGCTTACGCCGCCCTGAGCTACAACCAGTTCTCGCAACGGCACTACAGCGCCATGGTGGAACCGATGCAGCGTGCGGTGGAACTGGCGCCAGAGGACTCCGCAGTGAATTACTGGGCGGCCAATGAGCTGGCTGCGATGGGCCGCACCCGCGATGCCGAGACGCGGATTGACGCGGCGCTGCCCAACGATCCTGCCAACCCCCTGTTGTTGTTCTACAAAAGCATGGTCCGCTGGCGCGAAGGCGATCAGGCCGGCACGCTCGCTTTCATCCGCCGTAGCGGCACCGCTGACTCTCCGTTCAGCGAACTGGGGCTCGGGTTTTACGACGCGGCTCACGGTGACAAAGAAGGGGCCAAGCAGAAGTTCGCAAGAGCCGCCGGCGATATGGGCACAAAGATCTCGAACCCGGATCTGCAAGCGATCTATCTCGGCACATTTGGCACCGCCGAGCAAAGACAGGTCGCGCTGAAGATCGTCAGTGCCCATCCGGGTGATCAGTGGGCACCCACCTTGCTCTTGCAACTGGGCGAACCGGGGCGCTCGTTCGACCTGTACGAGCACGGCCATAGCGGCTTGTCCGATGCCTACCTCAACTGGTTGTGGCAGCCGGAGCCGTGGTCGCGCAAGGCACGTCAGGATGTCGCCTTCCAGGGCTTCGCCAAGCGGCTGGGCATGGTCGACTACTGGAAGCGCAACGGCTGGCCGGACCTGTGCAAGCCGGCCCCAAGCGCAGGCGAGAACGCATTCACGTGCCAATAATACCGATCCTGCCTCCTTGCCGAACTCAAGCGAAGCCATCTGTGCTCGGGGCCCCCTTCATCACGCGGGCCGGCCAGCACGAGCCGCACTTCGCAACCTTGCGCACGTGGGCCGGTTTACCACTCCCAAGCCGACGGTTCCCGTGGCAGCCGGTTCGAGCCAGCAGTGAGCGACGCGGACTCGGCCAAACGAGTGCCTCGAACGCCGTGGCACATCACGAGCAGCGCTGCGTAAGCGAGATTCCCGTGTCGGAATCGGCGCCGTTACACGCACGGCGAACGTCAGCTATGGGGCGACTTGATTGAAGCGTCGACTGACGGGTTGTGGCCGATAGCAGACCTCCGGCATTACACCCGACTCTGCGGATGCCTCACCTGCCCTTCTCCACGCACCACGAAGCGCTCCACCGTCAACGCCTCGGCGCCCATCGGGCCGTAGGCGTGCAGCCGGGTGGTGGAGATGCCGATCTCGGCACCTAGGCCCAGCTCGCCGCCGTCGCTGAAGCGGGAGGAGGCGTTGACCATCACCACGGCGGAGCGGATCGCCTGCACGAAACGTCGCGCGGCGGCTTCGTCGGCGGTGGCGATGACTTCGGTGTGGTCGGAGCCGTAGCGGCGGATGTGGGCGATGGCGGCGTCGAGGTCGTCCACCACGCGCACGGCGAGGATCAGGTCGAGGAACTCGGCAGCGTAGTCGTCGTCGGTCGCCGCGCGCATGTCGGGCACCAGGGCGCGGCTGCGCTCGTCGCCGCGCAGCTCGACGCCGCGTTCGCGCAATGCCTGCGCCGCCTGCGGCAGGAACGCTTCGGCCACGTCGCGATGTACCAGCAACGTCTCCAGCGCGTTGCACACGCCGGGGCGTGAGGTCTTGCCGTCGATCAGCAGGTTCAGGGCGAGCGCGGGATCGGCAGCGCGGTCCACGTACAGGTGGCAGACGCCCTTGTAGTGTTTGATCACCGGCACGCGCGCGTGTTCGGCGACGAAACGGATCAGGCCTTCGCCGCCGCGCGGAATGGCCAGGTCGACGATGTCGACGAGCTGCAGCAGTTCGACCATCGTCTCGCGGCGCAGGTCTTCGACGAGGGTCACGGCGGCGGTCGGCACGCCGTGCGCCTCCAGTGCCGACTTCAGCGCCGCGGCGATCGCGGTGTTGGAATGGATCGCCTCGGAGCCGCCGCGCAGGATCACCGCGTTGCCGGCCATCAGGCACAGCGCCGCGGCGTCGGCGGTGACGTTGGGGCGCGCTTCGTAGATCATCGCGATCACGCCGAGCGGGATGCGCACGCGCTCCACCGACAGGCCGTTCGGCCGCGTCTCGCGGCGGGTCGTCACGCCAACCGGATCGGGCAGTTCGGCTACCTCGCGCAGCGCATTGGCGATGCCGGCCACGCGTGCCTGATCCAGGCGCAGGCGGTCGAGCATGGCGCCCTGCACGCCTTTCGCCGCGGCCTGGCGCATGTCCTCGGCGTTGGCGGCCAGCACCGCGGCGGACTGCGCTTCGAGTGCCGCGGCCATGCCGCGCAGCAGCGCGCGCTTTGCCTCGCTGCCCAGCGCCGCAACGACCCGGGCGGCGTCGCGGCAAGCCAGTGCCTGTTCGCGGATCGTGCTCATGTGCTGATCTCCTGCCCGGATGCGACCGGGCGATTCATGCTGACGAGGTCGTCGCGATGCACCACCTCGTCGCCGTAGCTGTAGCCGAGCGTGCCGTCGATCTCACGGCTGTGCCGGCCAGCCAGACGGCGCACTTCGGCGGCGCCGTACTGGCTGAGTCCGCGCGCGACGGCGGCGCCATCCATGTCGACGATCTCCACCAGGTCGCCGCGGTGGAACTCGCCGTCGGCGCTGAGCACGCCGCCCGGCAGCAGCGAGACGCGCCCGCCGGCCAGCGCCTTCGCCGCACCGGCGTCGATGCGGATGCGGCCCGGCGCGGCGGGGGCGTGGCGCAGCCAGTACTTGCGTGCCTGCAGGCGCGTGGAGCCTGCGGCGATCAGGGTACCGCGCAGTTGCCCTCGTTGCAGCGCCTGCACGGTGGCCGCCTCGCGGCCGCTGAACAAGGCCGTGGGGATGCCGGCCGCCGCGGCCTTTGCCGCCGCCTGCAGCTTGGTGCGCATGCCGCCGGTGCCGGCCGCGCTGCCGCTGTCGCCGGCCATCGCGACGATCTCGGGGGTGAGCGCGGCCACCTGCGCGATCGGCACGGCCGCGGGATCGCGCCGCGGGTCGGCGCTGTACAGCGCATCGACGTCGGAGGCGATCAGCAGCAGGTCGGCGTCGACCAGCGCGGCCACGATGGCGGCAAGATTGTCGTTGTCGCCGAGCTTCAGTTCATCCACCGACACGGTGTCGTTCTCGTTGATCACCGGCAGCACGCCGAGCTGCAGCAACTCGCGCAGGGTGGCGCGTGCGTTGAGGTAGCGGCGGCGGTTGCGCAGGTCGTCGTGGGTCAGCAGCACCTGCGCCACCGGCCGCGCGGACAGCGATTGCCACAGCGCGATCATCGGCGCCTGGCCCAGCGCGGCCAGCGCCTGCCGCGCGGCGAGGCCGCCGCCGTCGCTCGCATGCTGGCGCAGCAGCGCGCGCCCCGCCGCCACCGCGCCGGAGGACACCAGCACCACCTCGCGGCCTTCCGCATGGCTGGCGGCGATGAACGCGGCCAGCGCCGCGGCATGGCGCGGGGTAAGGCCGCCGCCGTCGGCGGCGAGCAGGTTGCTGCCCACCTTGAGCACGGCACGGCGCCAGCGCGGCAAGGCCTGTCCGGGCAACGTGTTCATGCGGCACCGTCTGCCAGCGGTGCAGGAGTGCGATCGCCGTGGCTCTTCGGCGCGGAAACCACGAGAAAGCGGACGTCCGCCGTACTGTCGTTGCGCATCTGGTGCGCGGCACCGGGCGGCACGTGCAAGCCCTCGCCGCGCCGCAACGGATGCGCCACGCCTTCCACTTCCAGCGTGGCCATGCCTTCCAGCACGTAGAAGAACTGGCGCGCCCGCGCATGCCGATGCCGCTGCTCGACAGTACCCGGCGGCATGCGCTCCTCGATCACGCTGAGGTCGTCGCCGGCCAGCAGGTGCCAGCCGTCGCAGGCCTCACCCCAGTGGTAGTGCTGCGCGTTCGCCGTGCTGACCGCCGCCATGTCGCACCCTCTTCAACGATCGAGTTGATCCAGCCGTGCCCGCAATTCGTCCAGCCGCAGGTCGTTGCCGGCACCCGGCGAGACGCGCGCGGCGAGGCTGCTCTCCGGCGTGCGCCCGTGCCCTGCGGATGCCGCGGTTTCCGCCGCCGCGCGATACGCGTCGCGGAACGGCACGCCGGCGGCGGCCTGCTCGATCGCCACGTCGGTGGCGTACATCGCCGGCTCGATCGCGGCACGCATCGCGGCTTCGTTCCATTCAAACCGGGCCAGCAGGTCGGGTACCAGTTCCAGCGCCATCAGGCCATGGCGCACGCCATGGAAGATCGAGCCCTTGGAGAACTGCAGGTCGCGCTGGTAGCCGGACGGCAGCGACAGCAGCTGTTCGATCTCGGTGCGCGCGGCGGCCACGCTGGCATAGCTGGCGCGCAGCAGTTCGATCACGTCGGGGTTGCGCTTGTTCGGCATGATCGAGCTGCCGGTGGTGTACTCGGCTGGCAGTTTGACGAAGTTGAATTCGGCGGTGGTGAACAGCGACAGATCCCACGCCATCCTTCGCAGGTCGAGCAGCGCGCCGCCGATCGCCTCCAGCACGGCCATCTCGAACTTGCCGCGCGACAGCTGCGCGTAGATCGGCGATACCTGCATGCGCGCGAAACCGAGCGCCCGGGTGGTGTGCTCGCGATCGAGTTTCATGTTCACGCCGTAGCCGGCGGCGGTGCCGAGCGGGTTCGCGTCGATCAGCGTCATCGTCTGCCGCGCGCGCAGCGCACTGTCGATGAAACCCTCGGCGAAACCGGCGAACCACATCGCGGTGGATGACACCACCGCGCGCTGCAGATGGGTATAGCCCGGCATCGGCACGGACGGGTGCGCGGCGCGGCCGAGGCACACTTCGGCGATCGCACGACAATGCGTTTCCAGTGCAGCCAGCTTGTCCTTAAGCCATAGCCGGGTGGCGACCAGGATCTGGTCGTTGCGGCTGCGCCCGGTGTGAACGCGGCGGCCGGCGTCGCCGAGGCGCTCGGTGAGCCGTGCCTCGATCGCCGAGTGGCCATCCTCGTAGCGATCGTCCAGCACGAACGCGCCGCTGCGGAAATCGTCGGCCAACGCATCCAGCTCGCGCTTCAGCGCGGCGGCTTCGTCGGCGCTGACCACGCCGATGTTGGCCAGCCCTTCCACGTGCGCCTTGCTGGCGGTGACGTCGTGCAGGAAGAACTCGCGATCCAGCAGCACGTCGTCGCCGGCGAGGAACTGCATGATCTTCGCGTCGATCTGGATGCCGGATTTTTGCCAGAGGGGTTGGGTCATGGTGGTGTCCTGAATCGGCTAGAGCGGAATCGCGGTGTATTCGTCCACACCGATCGCGCGGTTGATGTTCTGCATCGCCTGGGTGGCGGCGCCCTTGAGCAGGTTGTCCAGCGTGGCCACGATCACCACGCGCTTGCCGTCGGCCGACACCGCGAAGCCACCGACCTCGGCGTGGTGGCGGTGCGCGATGCGGCTGACCCAGGGCGCCTCGTCGGTCACGACGGCCAGCTTCTCGCCGTCGTACGCGGCGTGGAAACGCTGCAGCACTTCCTCACGCTTCAGCGGGCGGGTGAGATACAGGTTGCTGGTGACGGTGAGTCCGCGGAAGTGCGGCGCCACGTGCGGCATGAATTCCACCGGCACGCCGAGCCGGAACGAGGCTTCCTTCTCGTGCATGTGCCCGGTGAGCGCATACGGCATCAGGTTGTCGCGCAGCTTGTCCGGATCGTTCTTGTCTGACGGCGTGGTGCCTGCGCCGGAATAGCCGGAGACGCCGAAACACACCGGCGGCGCGGCCAGCAGATCCTTCAGCGGCGCGATGGAAAGCTGCATCGCGGTGGCGTAGCAGCCGGGATTGCTGATCCGCTTCTCGCCGCGCCACTTGTCGCGGGTGAGTTCCGGCAGGCCGTAATACCACTTTGGATCGAAGCGGTAGTCGGCCGACAGATCGAGGATCAGCGGATCGACACCCGCTGCATCGAACGCCGCCACGCAGGCCGCGGCCTTGCCGTTGGGCAGCGCCAGGATCACCACGTCGGCACCAAGTTTCGGCAGGTCTTCGTGCGCCGGTGCGCTGTAGCGCAGATCGCCGTGGTACTCGGGTACGTGCGCGTCGACGCGCTGGCCGTCGAGCTCGCGCGAGGAGACGAAGATCAACTCCAGCGCCGGGTGCGTCGCGATCATGCGGATCAGCTCGGTGCCGGTGTGGCCGCGTGCGCCGACGATGCCGATGGTTTTCTTGTCGTTTGTCATTGGTTCATTCCTGCCGTGTTTTTGCCCCTCCCCCTGCATGCAGGTGGAGGCTGGGAGGGGGTGGCTTTTGATCTTTCCAGCAAGATCAAGAGCAAGATCAAAAGCACCCCACCCCAGCCCTCCCCTGCTTCGCAGGGGAGGGCGTTTGTTCCGCTCAATCTGTCAGTGTCGGGGTGCGC
>Ga0207664_10000094_pt1 | contig 81829 bp, 67 predicted proteins | sample LARL83metaG_FD_184349 | JGI IMG/M metagenome (GOLD analysis project Ga0207664, IMG submission 184349) | Corn, switchgrass and miscanthus rhizosphere microbial communities from Kellogg Biological Station, Michigan, USA - LAR L8-3 metaG... | ecosystem: Host-associated > Plants > Roots >...
TCCTTCGATTCTCTTGCGCTCGAATCGGCTGGTCCGCTATGGATTTATCGAAATCTTCCTGTTTCTCCGCGGGCTTATCTGGCTCACACTGCAACGGTTTTCGACAATGATTCCCAAGTCTTGCGCCGCATGTCGAATGACACGTTACCGTGGCCAGCAGCCTATTTTACTCCGAACGAACACGGACTTGAATTCCAATCCTCCTCGAGCAACGGAGATACCGTAATCGTCTCCCCTTCGGAAGGTCAGGATATTTCAATCACCGCATCAACTAAGGATTCGGCTTATCTTATCCTCACCGATACCTATTATCCCGGCTGTTCAGCCACCATCGATGGCATTCCGGCGCCGGTGCTTCGCTGCAATTACGCCATGCGGGCGGTTCTCCTACCACCGGGAGAACATCAGATTCAATGTATCTTTTTGCCACAATCTTTTCAAGTCGGACGTGCGCTTAGCATTGCGAGTGCGGTATTACTGTTTGGAATAGTCCTCTTCGGTTACAGATTGCAACGCAAATCGGTGAATTTGCAAAATTCGGGGAGCGAGAAGACGACGTAACCGTTCTCCCAGTGTGGGTTGAGAAACGATCCTTCCCATTCGCATGGAACGCCAAAACGATATTTCACGCAAGTCGTAAGTTCCTAATATAGTCCTGGATTGATGCTGAAATGCCACCATCATCACCGAGAGTACGATGGGCAAGCCATCCGCATACATGAGGCCGAAGAAGGAGGAGATGAAATACATGATCATCATTTGTATAGAGACCATGCCAAAAAAGAAATCCTCTTCGGTTTTTCGAAAACGATAATTCAAGAAAGCCGCCTTACAGATCGATCCGTAGAGCCACAGAAATGCGATCAATCCAAAGATTCCCATCCGGAGCGGCCAATAGAGATAAGATAAGTGCGTTCCGAGTGTCGTGTAAACGGCCGAGACCGGCATCCGGTAGTAGGTCGTCCACGGAATACCCATCGGAACCCCCCAAATGGGGTTTTTCCAAATGTTGAGGAGCACATTTGGAAGTTCCATCAGCCGAATATATGCCGATCCTTCACCGGAGGGATCGATGACTCCCATAAAACGACCCGCTACCTCCAGGGGATTCGTAACTAATGCGAATACGATGAAACCCCCTATTAGCGCGCCGATCAGGGCAAGTTGGCGCCGGCGCCGGCGCCGCGGCAGCATAAACAGCATCGCAAAGGCCGATGCGATGCTCGACAAAATTGCCGCGCGGCGGAACCCGAGAATAAGAACGGCCTCCGCAAGCGGAAAGGCTGCATAAAGAAACCATTTTAAACGCTTCAACGCAGTGCCTCGATAGTGGACCATCACAATAGCTCCCACGATCGCAATATCGAGCAAATATCCATCTCGCCAGGATTGCACCACTCCCCAACTCATTCGCGGGTCCGTTGAGAAGAATAACGTCCAGAACGACTCGAAGACCTTCGGTACCATCGTAAGAAATATCATTTTGAATAGGATCGGTCCTTCTTCGGAATCGCGAAAGGCATTATTCACAAGCAGAAATACAATCGGCCACTCCGGCAAATCATGGACCTCGATGATAATCGCAAACCGTTGATCGATAATGGAACCGCGCGCCCAGGAAAGGAACATCATCCCGGCCAGGAATAAAAGGGGCGAATAAAAATACGATCGGCGAAGCGTGTAATCTCCCGTCAGCGTTCGTTCGATAAGAAGGACAAGAAACAAGAGGACCATGACCACTTCTTTACTGCCCACGCCAGTTGGGAACGAAAACCACGTGCTGATCTGAATGGGCGATTGAGCGGCAAACGACCCCTGCCAGATCATGATCCAGCAGAAGAAGTATTCGAGGTAACGCAGCGAGAAGAGCAGACGCTCGCGAGAGGGAGTATGGGAGGCGCGTTGCATACGTTAGGCAGAAGGAAGTAGAGAATTTTCCGGTTCCCCCACGATCGTTTCCTTCGAAAGCGTAACGCTCGCAAGAAATGTTGCGAATGCAACATAAAGAATAGAAAGAAATCCGCCCCCCGTGACTCCCAACGCCAGCATCGGGATTCGCTTCGGGCTAGACCGGGCTTCCGGCGTTCTTGCCGTATCGACAATCGTAATTACCGACCGGACTCGTTCGGCAAAAATATCCTGCTGATCCCGTTCCTGCCGAAGAAAGGAGACGATCGGTTCGAGTACCGCCTGTTTCCGGAGAATCTCCGCATAGCGGCGGGAGATCGCCGGCAATGTATCGAGTCCAGGACCGATTGCGGACGCGTATTCATACCGGCTTCGGGCCGCGCGTGCCTCTTCTAATTCCGCCCGAGCGGCTTCAACCCGCGCCGCATCGGAGGAAAAATCCCGTTCGAGCACATTCAGCCGAATTTCGGACTTGTCTTCATCCGATTCAAGCAAACTGATTTGTTCAATCGTCGCCAGCGTTTGAGCATGAAGCGCTGGAATACCATTTTGTTGTTCGAATTGCTCCTTCACACCGTCCAGCGAATCGAGCTCCCTATTGCGCCGCACATAATCGGAATCCGCGTACATCCGAGCTTGCCTCGCATCGGAACGTAGTATCTCCCCAATGAGCGTATCCATTGTGCGGCAGGCCAGATTCGCTATGTAGGCAGAAAGATGCTTCGCTTCCTCTTTTTGTGCGGAACTGGGAAACCATCCGGTCTCGACCGTTCCGCGGATGCGGACATCGCTGAAACCCGGGAGAGTTAGCAATGTACTTTGGATGCGGGAGAGAATAGCGTCCTGGCTCTCTTCCCGGCGCGCAAAATAATGATGGACCGTGCTATCGCGAGCGAGCCGCTCGGCCACAGCCTCAGATTCGAGTATGTTTTGGATCAGGTCGACCGAAGGATTTTCTACTTCCTTCAAAATTTTGAGAGCGCCACCGGCATTAAGGGAAGAAAGCAATCCAGAAGAAGAAATCCGATCTGGCGGCAGCAACATTGTCTCCGCGCTATAGGTATTGGGCACAATATAGGTAAGCCCAAGCGCGGCCGCCCCGCAGAAAATGACAATCGCGATAATCGCCCGCTTATATCGCATAGCCAGGAGCACAAAATCCATGATGTGCGGATCGGGCGGCACACCGTGCGGAGTGGAATCCGGCGGAAGCGGATGAGGTGGTATTGGCGTCTGCAGTTCGTTCAAGGCGAATTTTGGAGGATTGTCACCCTACAACGCAAACCGCGCATTCCCGTTTCCGCGAACAATCGGAAAAATACGTCCCAAGAATTTTTTCTAATTGCCAAAAGAAAACCTCACCTGAGCGATTTGTTTAGACGGAATGCAACTGGAACGGAAGGGAAGATACGCCGTTTCTTCTTTTATGGACAGATCGTTTGAGCAAATCCGCAGCGAAGTTCTGGAATTAGATCGCGAAAGCCAGCGACGCCTCGTCGATGAAGTCGAAGAGAGGTTGGGACCGTATGAGCCAAAGGACGATGATTTCGAAGAAGCGTATGAACGCCTACAGGCGTATGATCGCGGGAAAATGACTGCCATCAGCGCGGAAGAATCCATCGCCGAAGCTCGGAAGTTGATCGCGGCAAAGCAAAACCGTTCGTGACGTTTCAAGTCCTTTCGTCCGCCCAACGAGATTTTATTCGAGCGCTGCTTTGGTATCTGGAAGACCAACAGGCTCCTCGATCGGCCCAGCGCTTTGCAGAGGAGGTGAACCGAATTTATACTGAAATCAAAAAGGACCCGAGCCGCTACCCTGCCAAACATCGCGGACTTCGGGCATGGCCTCTAATGAAGTTCCCCTTCTTTGTAATCTATAGGCTGAAAGAGAATGATATTGCGATTGCATCGATAAAACATAATGCCCGCGATGCGAAATATTTATCACGACTGATGTGAAAGTGAAAGCTTATCGCACGAGCGCCACGGGCAGCGTCTCCACCCGCCCATCCCCCTTCACCACGCACCAATAGATCCCGCTTGGCGCAGGCGTCCCCACCTGCGCATCCCAGGTGAAGGAATGATTGCCTATTCCCAACTCGCCCGCAAACAGCCGCGCCACCTCCACGCCCAGCGCATTCACGATGGATACCTCCCCATATCCCGCCGCTTGTGTGGCGAAGGTAATTTCGGTCGATTGCGTGAAGGGGTTGGGGAAGGAATGAATTTCCGGCTGCGTTGGCACCGGCGATTGCGCGACAGAACTAATTCCGAAATCGGAAAGGGGGCGGCGCCAGACACTGTTATCACTTCCAACAAATACGTATCCATCGTTGAAAGCCGCGCATTCATTGATGCCCCAATAAGTACTGTCAGAAAGATTATCTTGCCTCTGAATCCAACTCGACCCATCGTCACTGGAAAAGCGGCAGCTGCCTGCACCTACATCAAAGACAATATTTCCGTAGGTCGCAAGCTGATAAGTTCCCGGCCAGCCAGCGGCGGAATCGACGCGACTCCAAGTTAAACCATCGTTCGTTGACATAAACATCGAGTAATAATCTGAAACAAAAAATGCATGTCCGTTCCAGACAGCGCTCGGTGACGCGGGGGAGTCGAAAGCGACGCTTGTAGTATCCCATGTGGCACCGCCATCTAAAGAACGAAAAACGCGCTCTCCGGCGGCAACAATGACATTGTCGCGAATAGCGAAAGAAGTGAATGACCCGTAACCCGAGTCCGAAAGAACATTTGACCAACTCAGACCATAATCGGGTGATGAGTATACCGCGTAATAGTTGTATAGATAACCTTGAATGTATATACCAGCAAGAATCTTAGAACCTGAAACACTCAGAGCTGTTACAGCCGTATCTGAAAAACAGAGTTTTTGCCAGGTATTACCGTGGTCGGTTGATTTAAGCAGGCCGGAACTTCTATAAGAAGAAGATATCTCTCCTGACATGAAAATATCATTGTTTTCAGTTACCATGCATTGAGGATATATTCCTTGCATGATAGGTGTCCAAACATTTCCGTTATCAGACGAGCGATAAATTGACGATTTGTAATATGGTGCGATCATTTCGTACGACCCCGCAAGCAAGAAAGGACCATTTGCAACCAAATTCCTAACATCGACCACCGGAAAGCCAACGCATGTCCAATGAGCGCCCTCATTGGTAGAGCGAAAAATTCCCGACAAAGTTCCGGCGAGGATGGAAGTACCAGTAGTATCGAACGAAAGAATGAACAAGTTAGAAAGCCCTTCGTTCGAAGCAATCCAGGAGTTCCCATTATCTAACGAATGAAATATTCCTCCACCATGCGTACCAGCATAGAGTACTGAATTTGAGAGAAAGAGTGTTTCGACGACTGAATCTGTCAATCCTATTCTCTCGTCCTTCCAGGTATTGCCAGAATCCGTTGAACGGGAAATACCGCTCGAATGTAGTGCAAATAAGTTCGACAAGCTACCTGTGAGTTCAGTGACAAGGCTTCCATCATCAGCCCCACATTGCCGCCAATGTTTACCTGTATCAAGCGATCGATAGATCGTAGTACCGAGCGATTGACCAAGTGAGGATTCACGAAGTGCGACAAAAGCCACGCCGCCAATGAAAGCGATACAAGAACTCTGTATGGAACTATCATATGTTGGTAGGTCACGAGGATTCCCGTCCCACGTTAGCCCATATGGAGGCAGGCCGCTATCACGTTCTACCCATGTTTTTCCAGCATCTAATGAGAAACGTACGGATTGAGCAGTCATGATTACATCACCAAAGAATGCGGGAGGAACATTATGATCGAATGGCCAACGAGTATTGAGCACTTGCCAGGTGATACCGGAGTCCACCGATACATAATCCGGGTCCGCGCTTGATCCAAGTCCATAAAGCTTTCCATCGAACCAACAGATTCTATCGAAGTATGGCGGAGGGTGTCTTTGAACCCAATGTAATCCTCCATCGGATGAGCGACACTCATTGGAAAGGACGGTTGGCCCGACATGGATTATCCAATCGGCTTCGCCCCCATAAGGCCCATTCGTCTGCACCCACTGTCCCCTTGCCTGCCCGCCCGGCACGGCGGCCAGCGCCGCGAAGAGTGCGAGCGTGAGGAAGCCTTTTGAACTGGTAATACGCATGGAAGCTATGCGTGAAAGCGGGAATTTATCCTAAACGTGCCCGCGGCGGCGGGGAAAACGGAGTGACCAAAACGGCGTGTGCAGTGAATGGCTGCTTCACCGGCTGGCGCGAACGGGAACTCGTCGCGAGGCGGGCACGAGCTTCGATTGTTTCTTCGCCGCCTTCTTAGAATCCTTTCTCCACGGGAAATTCATATACTCGCCAGTTTGCGGGGCGCGAATGCCTTTTAAAAAACCTTCGACCGAAAGGTCCTCATCCAGTTCTGGCCAGGTAATTCCGAGACCGCGCCCAATCCATTCGTAATTTCGGAGCTTCGAAGCCGGCGCATGTGCCAAACGGGGATACCATTCGAGCGGGACTTCAATGGCGCGTCCATCTTCCAGATAGGCAATAAGGGAATCTTTCGTAAATTTCAGATCAATGGCGCGAACATCGTCATCAGCTAAAGTAACGATCCCATTGTTCGATGAAGTACTCATTGTTTTGTTCGATTATTTCCCGAATTTCTCTCAGTTCCGAAGAGCGGAACCCCGAGCTTTTGAATAGATCGACAGGCTCCAGCCAATATTTTGCAACACCGTCTCCTTTACGAACGTGCATGTGCTATTTCTCGCGCCGGTCGGCAGAGTAAAAGAAGAACACATAACCCTTCTCCCGGTATATGACAGGCACGATAAACCTCCGACAAGGGAATTTCTCTTAATGGCGCCGGGAAGCAGGCGCTTCCCGGCACATGCACTTGTGGTTACGCCGCAACCGCCGTCTTGCCCTTTGCGGCTTCGACGATTTGCTCTTGGATCGAGCGCGGCGCTTCTTCGTAACGAGCGAATTGCATCGTGTAGATCGCACGGCCCTGCGACATCGAGCGCATCACGGTCGCATATCCGAACATTTCCGAGAGCGGGACGGAGGCGCGGATAACCTGCGCGTCCGACCGGGCGGTCATGCTTTCGATCTTGCCTCGGCGCTTCGTTAAATCGCCAATGACATCACCCATGTAATCCTCCGGCGTGACGACTTCGACATCCATGATCGGTTCGAGGATGACCGGATGCGCTTTGCGCGCGGCTTCTTTAAACGCCATGGAACCGGCGATCTTAAATGCCATTTCGCTCGAATCGACTTCGTGATACGAGCCGTCGAACAAGCGCACTTTGATATCCTCGACAGGATAGCCAGCGAGAATACCATTCTTCATTGCTTCGACAATGCCCGCGCTAACCGGCGAAATGTATTCCTTCGGAATAACACCGCCCACGATGGCATTCTCGAATTCGTAGCCTTTGCCCGGCTCGTTTGGCTCGACATCGATCCAAACATGGCCGAACTGTCCGCGGCCGCCCGACTGCCGAATAAAGCGGCCTTCCTGCGTAACTTTTTTGCGAATCGTCTCTTTGTAAGCAACCTGCGGCTTGCCGACATTCGCCTCGACCCGAAACTCGCGCTTCATGCGATCGACCAGGATTTCGAGATGCAGCTCGCCCATTCCGGAAAGAATGGTCTGACCGGTCTCTTCATCGGTCTTGACCCGGAAGGTTGGATCTTCATCCGCAAGCTTTTGCAAGGCTTCGGACATTTTTTCGGAATCGGCCTTCGTCTTCGGCTCGACGGCGAGCGAAATAACCGGCTCCGGAAAGACCATCTTTTCGAGCACAATCGGATCGCCCTCATCGCAAAGCGTATCGCCGGTCCGCGTTTGCTTGAGCCCCACGGCGGCGCAAATATCGCCCGTGTAGGCTTCTTCAATGTCTTCGCGGTGGTTCGCGTGCATTCGAAGGATGCGCCCGATGCGCTCTTTGCGGCCGCTCACTGAATTCAGCACGTACGATCCTGACTTCAGTGTGCCGGAATAGACCCGGAAAAACGTGAGCTTGCCAACGAACGGATCGCTCATGATCTTAAAAGCAATGGAGGAGAATTTTTCCGAGTCGGTCGGCTCTCGCTTAATGTGATCGGTCAAGTTCAAATGATGCCCTTCAACGGCTCCGACATCGGTCGGGCTCGGAAGAAAATCGACAACGGCATCGAGCAAGTCCTGCACGCCTTTATTTTTGAACGCCGAACCACAGAGCACTGGAATGATCTTCGATTCGATCACGGCCGTGCGCAAAACGCGCATTACTTCTTCGCTCGTAATCTCTTCGCCTTCCAAATACTTCACCAACAGGGTGTCATCTACTTCCGCGACCGATTCGAAAAGGCGCGTTCGCCATTCTTTCGCATGCTCCTTCAGATTCGCCGGGATTTCAACGTCTTCCCACGTCGTGCCGAGCGAACTCTCGTTGAACATGCGGGCCTTGTTCGTGACAAGATCGATAACGCCGGCGAATATTTCTCCCTCGCCAATCGGCAGGTTAATAGGAATGGGGTTAGCACCCAACCGCTCCTTGATCATCTTAAGTACGTTGAAGAAGTCCGCGCCGGTCCGGTCCATCTTATTAACGAACGCAATGCGTGGCACGCCATATTTATTCGCCTGCCGCCACACGGTCTCGGACTGCGGTTCTACGCCGCCAACCGCGCAAAAGAGCGCGACCGCGCCATCTAAAACACGGAGCGAACGCTCGACTTCTACCGTGAAATCGACGTGACCGGGCGTATCAATGATATTAATCTGCGTATCGCGCCATACACACGTCGTGGCGGCAGAAGTGATCGTGATGCCACGCTCTTTCTCCTGCTCCATCCAGTCCATGGTCGCGCCGCCTTCATGCACCTCACCCATCCGGTGAACGCGTCCGGTATAGAAGAGGATACGCTCGCTAGTCGTGGTCTTTCCGGCGTCAATATGCGCCATGATCCCGATATTCCGAGTATGTGCTAAAGCGTATTTGCGTGGCATTTCGTAGGCAATTAGGAATTAAGAATTATGAATTATGAGAACATTCCTCCCTAACCGTGACCTTCATCATCCATAATTCACCGTTTATCTTTTTTAGGAAGGCGCGCCCTTAACCAATGAGGCGGTGGCTTAGTTCAGAATTGGACGAACGGTGAAACCGGACTCACGGAAGGGCCAGTCCAATATCCATACAAAGCAATTTATGAGACCAAAACCGCTGTTCCCTGTTCCATGAACCCTTTCTTCTTTGCCGCAGCTATCTTTTTCCTTGGGTTTCGGCCCGCCGCCATCGATCCTAATTCCTCGCCAGTCCAGAACCACCGTCCCGCGAAGTTGCCGTTCTACCGCATCACGCGCACCGGCTCGCCGGATACTTCCTATCTTTTCGGCACGATGCATTTGCTCGAAGCGAGCTACGTCGATACCCTGCCACCAGTAATGGCAGCACTCCACCGAGCCGATCTCGTGATTGGCGAATTAGCCCTGGATAGCCTTTTGGGCAACGTGGGCAACAGCGTGAGCGATGCGCTCTCCGGCCTTTTGAATGCGCCGCCACTCGATAGCCTGCTTACGGCGAGTGAATATCATGCGGTTTCCGCCGCGGTAAAGAAATATTCGCCGGCGCCAATGATGCTCCTAAACCATGCGGAACCCATCATCCTCTATGCGATGATCTTCGAAGGAATGTATGCGAAGGCGCATCCAGAAAATAAAAAAACGGGAGTTCCGATGGATCTTTTCTTCCAGCAGGAGGCCAGCAAGCACGGAGCAACCGTGATGGGATTAGAACAAGCGAGCGATCAGGAACAGGCGCTCGATTCCATTCCGCTAAAAGAGCAGACGGAAGAACTGCTCGATCTTGTCAAGCATCCCAAAACCGCGATGCAACAACTCGATAAAATGCTCGAGGATTATCGCGCGGGCCGCATCTCCGAAATTTTGGACGATCCCGGTTTCGGCTCCTTCTCGCCGAGCGAAATGAGTTCCCTTTTGTATAATCGCAACAAGAAATGGCTCGATACACTTCCGGTGATTCTCGATCATCATCATGCATTCATTGCCGTCGGCGCGGGGCACTTGGCGGGCGAGCAAGGATTGGTCGAACAATTACGGAAGCGAGGATATGACGTCGCATGGGTAAGACCCGAATAAATACACATCCCGCGAATTCTCCTATTCGTGATTTTGTTATGGAATGGCGTAAACAATTTTTGCCAGACGTTCCGAAAAATGGAATAGTCTAATACAAACAACCATCTGCGAATAACCATCTAACGACTCAGAATGAAATCTTTTCTTCGCGCAACAGCAACTGCATCAGCCATGCTTTTTGTCATTGGGCTTACTCTCTCCTCCTGCGGAAAATCCAACGAGCAGCTTAATCAGGAACAATCCACCAGCGATACCACCGCAACCGCACCCGCGCCGGAGGGACCCGATATTGCTATCGCCATGACCCCAGCGAATATCGCGGCGGGGCATGCAACCTACCATACCACCTGCTCTCCGTGCCACGGAGAATCTGGCAAGGGCGATGGACCGGCCGCCGTTGCGCTCAATCCGAAACCGCGCGACCATACGAATGGCGCGTATATGAATAAGCTGACCAACCGGCACATCTTCAACGTCATCAAGCAGGGTGGCGCCCCATTCGGCTACCCCGGAATGCCCGCCCAGCCACAATTGAATGACGATACGGTGAAGAATGTGATCGCGTTCGTCCGCTCGCTTGCGACGAATCCGCCGTACACGCCGTCGGCGAAGTAATTATTCCTTCACGAACCGTACCATTTGGCGCACGGCGGCCGTTTGGATGCGCGCATAATAAACGCCCGGAGCAAGCCCCGCGAGCGGAATGGGAACCGAATGGCTCCCCGCCGCGAGCGTGCCCGAAAAACCGGCGGTAACTTTATGGGACAGCACATCGAATACTTCGACCCGCACACTCCCCGCGCTTGGTGTGGTGAAGGAAAGCAGCGTGGATTCACCCGCGGGGTTCGGGGAGGCGGTGGCTACAGTGGCTGCCACCGAGGAAGCAGGGGCCACGCCGGATTGTGGCCAGGTTTCTTCCCATAGGCCACCGCCGGCATCCACAGCGCCGCCGAAGGCGCCATAGGTCATACCAGCAATGGTTACTCCTTTCGCGCTGTAAAAATCATCGTTGGAAAAATTGGTGAGGTAGGTTGGCCCGCCATCGTTGCGCCAAGTGACGCCCGAATCGGTAGAAACATACATTCCCGAGTCAGTCTGGATCGAAAGCCGGCTTAAATCGCCCTTGATATACCCCGTGCTGTAAGGACCATTTCCGCCTAAATCAGCAATCCGCCGCCATGTTGCACCGTAATTGTCGCTCCTCCATACTATTAATTCAACTTGTGAGGCCGCGAAGCAGGTTCCTGTTTCGCCAATCGCGAGCGGCGGGCCAGGGCCCAAGCCTTCTGGAGCAGGAATATGAATAAAACGCCATGAGTAGCCCCCATCAATGCTGCGAAAAATACCAGCGTCTGTGTCGGGAAGGTTGCATGTGTCGCACGGTATGTTTTCAGCACCTGAGCCAATCGCAATTGAATCTGACAAGAATACAATTCCTCCGCCAGGTGTATCAATTGCCGGAATCCATGTGTTTCCCAAATCTTTAGATATTACTGTTCCATTGTCAATATCGAGTACTAAGCCAAGAAATAATAGGCTATTGCTCTTGGAATAGGTAATACAGACTGCACCATAGGGCGCGCTATACACTTCGTTCCATGTATTGCCTCCATTAGTCGTTCTGTAACAAGCATCGGTATCACCAAATATTGAGAACCACCCCGTGAGGCTATCTTTGAAGCAAATATCAGTCACGTAGTATAAGCTGTAATAACCCTTTCCCCAAACTCTCGTCCAGGACGTTCCGCCATCGGTGGTTTTATAAAGGTTCGTTCCAGTTCCCACAAACCCGATCCGTGGTGGCCCAGGAAGGTCGAGAAAATAGGCGCAAGTGATATATTCCTGCTCGCCGCCGAGGTCGGCGATTTTTTTCCACTGCGCCGCGGCGGAACTATTCAAAAATAGAATCGCTGCGAATACCAGTATTATTCTCATACTTCATTTCCTCCAGATACAAAATCCAGGAAGGACAATATGCCGTTCCTGGAGTTTATTATTTTAGTGAACCGAATAGCCTAATGTAGCGGAATAACTTCCGACCGTAACGGTAATGTAATAGGTCCCCGATGATCCAGGCGCCGTGATTGGTAAGCGATCCCAGACCTGACCATCGGAATTGAAGAGTGATGGAGCACCTATCGGATGCCCTAAGTAGTCGTAAACCTGAGCAGAAATTGCGGAACCAGTTCCACAATAATGCACTAGGATGGATACGTCATTGGCTCCAGGGGAGGATGGGTTCGTGTAAGGACCGTTGACTGCAAAGCAGGTGTCCGGTGGAGGCAATATCCCACCGGAACCAATCGCAACGGTTGTATCTCCTAAGTCCCCGATGGTATCGAGCATCTGTTCGCGCCCGAAGACAACGTTCGAATCGGCATCGGGGATGCACGGCGAAAAATTGCCGACGACGCGTAATTGAACCGTGTCGGCAAAGTCGCTTGCATTGACCAGATGCACCGTCTTTGGCGTAATCTGAATGCGCGCATAAGGATTATACATCATCCGATCAACCGTATCGACTCGCCCACTTTGGTGAACTAATTGCACCGTGTAGTTCATAAACACGCATGGCTGGATAAAGTTCGAATCGCCGCGGACGGTAGAATCTGGATGATAGACGGTAATCGTTCCCGAACCACCATTGCCAGAGCCGGTGCAAGAACTCGATTCGATTTGGCTGCCACCAAGAGAATCGATATTGGTCGAATCAACGGCGCTATCCGCGAACCGGCCGGTTGCGAATGCCATCCAGCGATTATATACGACTTCGCCGCTCACCGGCCAATCGAACCATTCGGTCTGAAAGATAGAATCGCGAATCGCCTCGTGAGTTGTAAGGCCGGTATCGGATGACACATCATTCAGAATAACTTCCCGCGCCGGCATTCCGAGTGCGGTATCATCGACATAAACACCGCCCCATTGGAATTCGACCGCTGAGGAATCCATAAACCGGTCTTCCACGCGGTATAAATCTTCGCCAATTGGCTGCGGAAATGTTCCCTTGAACGCGCCGACGACAGGCGTTGTAAATTTATCGGTGACAGTGCCACTGACAACAGCATTGCCCATCCCATAGGATAAACCATGAGTGTAGGGAGTGATGCCATCTTCTTCGACAAGCGAGTGATTGCCGTGAATGTCAGTAATGTATTGCGGTCCTGTCGTGTACAGACCGAACGATCGTTGCGAATTTACGCCGGAAGCGGGGAATGGAGATTTATCGATGGTCGTCCAATTACCTACCGGCCAAGGCAGGCTGCTGGGATCTTTGCCGTAAGGCCAGTTGAAGAGTCGCTCGTGGAGACTATTATAGGGCACCATCCCAAGCCCTACGTCCCAATTATCTTTTTCCGTATAGAGCAATTCAGCAGCATGCGGATCGGCACTTCCCGTGAGAGAAGTTTTTGGAAATGCCGTAATGCTTGGGTTTACAAGCCAATGGAAGTTGGGATCTGTCGCACCCGCGGTAAGAAAATCCTGTAGGACGGACCAATCTCCAGTTAAGTCTGTTGTTCTAGCAGTACGGATACTTGAAAGGAACTTTGGGTGAATACCCTTGCCTCCCGGTCCGGGACCAATATGTTCCCATGCCGCTATGTCCTGGCCCGCACTGGTTACTGTGACAGAGGGATCCCTATCAAATTGCCCTTTCAAATTTAAAGCATCGAGAACAGGCTTCCCTTCCGTCGTGCCGGACCAGTTCCCGAGTGAAGTCCCAAAAGTGTAATACTGAGCATTGAGCGTCTTGCACCCGCTTACAGTGCCATCAGACGTATAAACAACCTCATCACTGTGGTCGGGTAGAATGCCGTTACTTTCATTCGAAGTCGCGCCGAGATGCTCGTGAGAGCCACTTGGGTTAAGTCCTGTTAAAATAACCTGGGTGCCGAGGGGAGTATAATGGGAATAGTCCCCCCAATTCTGATTTTGCGTTAACTGGCCGGTGCTCTGCCCGCCTCGAAGCAAAGTTACAGAATTGAGAACATCGTCATTGTAGTCCTCCCAAGTAATGATCCATCCGATCAGGTATCGTTCTTTTAAACCAGATGAAACAGGAACCGTAAGAGGGGTAATAACCGGCGCGCAGGCGCAATGCGAAGTGGGTATTACAAACTCTTGGCTCCAATCACAATTGCCACTTTCTTTAACACGAACGTGAATGCCCACTCCGTTCGGTGGTGTGATGTCATCTTCAAAGCCCCAGCAAACTGCGACCGCCTCCTGTGGGACAGAAGAGTTTTGAACGTAGCTGGCTATACTGGGCGGATCAATAAAATACGAGTTGGGATCAATTTCCAGCTCAACTGGTGCTGACCAATCCGTTGTTACTGGTCCTATCGTTCGTTGTGTTGAATACTCAATTTGTGTGATAGAAGGCACGCCACCGTAGTAGTCTTTTGCTAGGTATGCTACGGCATGGGCTATGTTGCCCGTCATCACGATTTTCCGCTGGTCACTGAAGCCGAGATCTCCGATGTCGGGGTTCGTGGGAGGCTGGGAATAACTCGCATTGTAGATTCCATTCAAGGGTGGAGTTGCTGGCGAAGGAATCCATCCATTAAAGCTCCATCCGGTCGCGCCCGTGCCTTGTGTGATCGCTAAACTTGACGACCAAGAGCCGAATTGGAATAATCCGGCAGGACTGTATATGTATGATGGTGTACCAGTGCTATTTGCGCTAATAGGCCAGTTCGTGCTGGAACCCAATGGAAATGCCAAAGGATTAGCAGGATCATAATTGCTCAGATAAACTCTTGCGAGAAGACAATTTCCGGTATTCGTCTTCAATACTTCCGATCCTGGGGCGTGCCAAATTGGATGCACTGTAAATTTTCCGGCTTCGCCGCAAACATCGATTTTCGATCCCCAATATTCTGGAATCACATTAGAGCCGGCAGTATTGGTTTCATTATTTCGGACCATACCTTCCGTGGTTCCACCACTCTTTCCAAGTGTGAAGGAATGGTTATCGAATGCAACCGCCGTTCGGCACTGGCAGCTATCGAGGATGTTAGATCGGGCATTACCGCTGTTTTGGAGCGCGGACATGTAACTTAAGACAAAGAAAGATGGCTCAAGTTGAACAGACTGATCTGGATACATTGCGTTGAACCCATCTGGCGCTTGAGTCCATTTAAGTCGCGGAAAGAACCGAAATTTAAAAGCACTGTTGCCTCCTCCCGATTCACTAGTACTCGTATGCCAATCGACACCATCTTGAGTCGTGGTAGCCGTAAAATCGGGACTAGTCGTGTGGGAATTGGAAACGAACATGGCTGCGGTCGCTCCGCTGCTAAGATCAGCAAAACTGAAATTAAGTATCGAACGCGGGTCAGCATCTCCCGTTGTACCGCCATCCCCAAAAGCCTGCACAATCCCAACAGTATAAGATGGTGAGCATCCACGAGGGTTCGCGCATGCAACCTGAATCTGCGGCCCTTGCACGAGTTGGCCATCCCATTGGGAAAGGGAAGGTGGGCTATTTAGGTCCTTCGCGTAGAGATACCCTCTCGCTCCATTGTAAAATCCGAGAAGCTCATCGTGCATGTATTCCGCAGGAGTTTCAAAATTGAAAGTATTGGAAGCAGGATTGAACCTCCCTTGTGAAATGTAAATAAATGCGTCAGGTTCACGTTGTCCGGGAACAGCCTCATCATCCTCAGTCCAGATATTCGGTGTGTAAACATCCCATCCTCCATATGCGACTTGGTGGTATGTAATCCAGGCTTCGCCATCCGGAGAAACAGACACAGAAGGAGCCTCTGGACCAGGGCAAAAATGTTTAGGGGTTGTAAACGAGCTTGTGAATGGAGAAGATGGATCATACGGCGTTCCGAAAACCCAACCATCCACTGAGTTTGAATTTAAATTATCTCCTTTGAATGATGCGTTGAAACAAGCCATATCGACTTCACTTGCCGAAACCCATAAACCAGGATTAGTGAACGTGTGATTTCCATTCTGATCAGTTACTGTAATCGTGGATGAGTTCGTCCAGGTCTTGCTGTCCCACACCACATAACCCCTGGTGTCAAATCCTTGCCGCCATGCAATTCGTGGATTCTCGACAGTGTTGATGAGGCCAGTGTTACTCGCCGCTAAAGTCATCCACTTACCATTGTCGATTGTCGTTGCTGAAGTCGGGTTTGACTCATCGTGATAATATCCCCAGTTTGTTCCTTGATTGGTCGATATTGCGAGTAGGATCGCCGATTTAGCGAAAATTGTTGCGGGTAGGTCTGTTAACCAACTGCCAGTTCCAGCGTAACCGGTTCCATAGGTATAACTTTCACTGTTATATGCTCTGACAACAAGGACGAGCTTTCCACCACCGACCGCAATAATTTCAGGGTCATCGAGATTATCGTAACCCGTTGGCGCCGTTAATCCGCTCGTTGTAACTGTGGTCCAGGAAGTTCCGGCATTGGTCGAAAGCGAGATTCCAACAGAGCGATGGTGTGAACTGGTCGTAACCCAAGCAGCAACGTCTATTTCCGTTCCACTTGAATTCATAAAGCTCGTAATGCTTGGCGAGAAAGCGTTTGAGCCAATTTGAGCTCTAACCCCGCTGGCAAAAAAAGCTATGAGAGCAAAGAAAATTATGGCCGTGAGCCATGAATACGAAACCGAAAGAGAGTGTTTCATAGGTTAAACAAGAATTAAATTGTGAAAAACGAGCGGAGGGATCTTTCCAAGGTCCGGGCGCGACTAAACTAAACTTTCTTAATATAACAATTATTTTTCAAAAGTCAAGAGGCTGTAAGAAAACATTAGATTAAATTATTATTTTTGAGAACGGAGATTTTTGCAGGGAAATGCAACTTTCCGTTGCGCGGGAATGTCAATCGTTAGCAAGCTTTCATTCTCCGGCGGGTTTCCTTTGTTCGCTCCGCCTTAACGTATCATTTCGATGTTGACACGTCTCCGATTATTTCGAGCATCGCGCACGATGCTTGCTGCCCTTTTTCTGTCGACCGTATCGCTTCTTGCTTTTTCTTCGACGCCATCGCTCGCGCAGCAACCGACGTGGGTGAAGATCAAGCAGTTTCCGTTTCCGGTCGGTTACTATGTCTCCTCGATGTGGGCGACGAATCCGCAGACGATCCTGATCGGTTGGCACTGGAATAACGCAGCCAGCGATATGGGAATGGTCATGCGCTCGACCGATGGCGGAGTGAGCTGGAATAATTGCACGATCCCAGCGCTCGGCGGCAATGTAACGCCGACCGTCTCGGATATTTGGTTCTTAACGCCCGACAGCGGCTGGCTTACGATCGATGGAGATAACAACCCGGGCGACCCCTGGCTTTGGCGAACGGTCGATAGCGGAAAAACGTGGACTGCCACCTGGAATGGGATGACAACCCCCTTCAATTTTGGCGGCGGCACATCTGGACTGGCCGCCGTCTGGCAAACCGATAGCACGCTCGTTGTTACGGAAAATCTTGGAGTTGGAGTCTGGTACTCGAAGGACACCGGAAGAACCTGGCTCTCGCATGCTACCTTACATCAGAATGGTCTCGCGTTCGATTATTTAGATGGCGTATCGTCCGAATTCGAAACACCAAGTTCGGGCACTAATTTTTTACTCACGACCGATGGCGGCGTATCCTGGACCAATTCCACGGCACTGCCCCATGAGTGCTGGAATGTGCATTGCATTCCGAATACTGGAACTTTTGTCGCTGCGCCGGAGGACCAGACGATCCTCGGAATATCGCAGCGGTCGCATGTTCTTCGCTCCACGACGTACGGGCATTTCTGGACCGATGTGATCGCCGGAGGTTTGCCGATCAATACCACCGGCGATGTCGAAGGCGTCGAAGGGGTGCTCTTCGTTCAAAATTCCGGAGGAATTGTCGGCAGCACGCCAGGTCTGATGGAATCGACCGATGCCGGCTTGACGTGGGTTTCCATTGGTGGGCCCAACCAAGGCGGAGCAGGACCGGAACGGCAGTTCGATACCCGTTTTGTCGTGACGGGTTGCGGCAATGCTGTCTTTGCTTCGGACGATTCCGCAGCCTTATGGAAGACGGTCGATGCGCCGGGGCTTGTGCTGGTCGATAGCGATCTTGCCTCACCGATCTCCGCAAACATTTGCGATACGGCATTCCAAATTTCTTTTCTTCACAATCATAATACCAGTTCGATCACGATCCAGGATATTCGAATTTTGGATAGCAACCGCCGTCCGGCAAAAACGGGCGCGGTGTGGCTCGATAGCCTGCCCAATCGATATGCCACTATTTTGGTTGGCGATTCGGTCGGCTTTAAAATGGGCTGGCATCCCGGCGCTATGATGGATTCGACCGCGACGGATTCCACCATCGTCCGCGTGATTTTTCACGCCTCGTATCTTGTCGCCTGCGTGACCGCGCCGCAACTTGCTTACGATACGGTTTTGCTCCATGTAAAACTGCACGGATTTTCGTCGCCGGCCGAATATGCGCTGAGCGTGAATGCCATTAAGACCGACACGCTTCTGACCTGCATGAGCCTCGACACCACCATCGAGGTGATCAACCAGGGATGCGATTCGCTCGCAATTACGAAGGCATTGTTAGCGAAAAATGCGTGGACACTCTCGGACGTGCTTGGAAAGCCGCTCAAGCTCCCCATTCGTCTTGGCCCTGGAGATACACTCCGCCTTCAACTTCGCGGCACACCTACAAACAAGGCGGTGCTCTACGATTCGCTTCAAGTGACCATGCGCTACCAAGGCCACGATACGTTATGGGGCGCGGCACTCCGGACGTATGTAAAATTGGATACGGCGAATCCCGCGCTGACGACGCTGCCCGCGGTAGCGTTCGATTCCGTTGCCACCTGCGACTCCATTCCACAACTGTTTAGGATCACGAACACTGGCTGCGATACGCTGTCGCTTAGTAAATTCGATCTTGCCGATTCGCATTTCGAATTACTCGATACGAATGGGAAGCCGCTGGCGCTCCCACTTAAAATTCCGGCGGATAGTTCACGGCCCGTGATGATTCGGTTTATTCCACGAACGTTGGGTGAACAAAGCACGACGCTCCGGCTGCATTATCATCGAGCAATCTATTCCGCATTCGACAGCTCGAACGTCACTACGATTACGGGAACCGGAGCAGCATCGGGAACTGTCGCGTATGCAAAGTCGCTCGATTTTGGAAATGTCTCGGTGTGTGGGTTGTCAGACACTACAATTACGTTTGTAAATAATACTTGCGACTCGGCCTACGTCGATAGCCTGCTGCTTCCCGCGCCGTTTCTATTGCTCGATTCTGCTAAAGTCCCGGAATGGGTTCCGTCGGGCGGGACACTTACGCTGCGAATCCGGTACCGGCCACAAGCGAAAAAATTGGAGGCGGGCGCGGCCTACGTGAAGGTAGTATTTAAGAATAACACGCAGCCTTCTATTACCGACACCATTCGCTTCTCCGGCACGGGCATCTCGGGGATATCGGCCTTCGGGACGAATCCACAAATCTCTGCATCGACCTTTGCCTTTGGCACGCTCTCGGAATGCGACCATGCCGATTCGGTGACGTTTACGGTATTCAATGCCGGATGCGACACGCTCCGAGTGACCAACCTGACGCTCGATCCCAGCCTTACAGGCACGTTCGAAGACTTCACGGATAAACCTTTGCCTGCGCTGCTTGCCGTTGGCGATTCCTTGCACGTTACACTTGCGATCACGTCACTCGTCGCCAATACGTATACCGGCAATTTCCATCTTCATTATACGCTTGCCGATGGGAGCACGCATGATTCCATCATGCCCGTTTCGCTCTTAGTCACCACGGGAGGCGGCTCAAGCGCGCTGAACATGACATCGCCGGTGACCTTCGATTTCAAGACCGTTCATGCGTGTACCTCACCGGACACCACGATCAGCATCACCAATACCGGATGTGGGACCGACACGGTATTTTTCAGCCTTGCGGGCACGGGATTCACGCTCGGCACGGGGTCGGACACCATCCGGATTACACCGGGCGAAACCGTGCGCGTGCCGATTTTTTACGACGGCAGTTCTCGCGGTAACTTGAATGCGACCCTCGCGCTCCGTACCAATGTGAAGAACAATAATCTCTCGAATGTCCAACTATTGGGCAATGTGCCGCCGGTCGACACGGTCCATTTCAAAATAGTTTTTTCGAAAATGCCGGTGGCGTCCGGGGAATCGTTTACCGCTTCGCTGGTGCCGGATATTAAAATTTCCGGAATTGGCTTGCACGAGATCCACGGCGTGTTCGAATATCGCTCCAATAGCTTCGAAGTTTTCCAGGGTACGATGACGTCTCCCCTATCGCTCGGACAAAGCGGACCGAAGCGAGTGGGTGGAATCGAAATGTACAGCTTCGACGTAACGAGTTCCTCGGATATTCCACTCGACCCCGCCATACCGATCGTCTCACTTCCGATGACCGCCATGATTTCGGATTCGGTCGGCGGGAGGATCGAAGTCGATTCGCTGGCGCTGAACCCGGCCGACCCGACCTTCAGCACTTGCCAACTCGCATCGAACGGACTGGGCCTCGATGCCTCGCTCGCGATCCGGTGCGGCGACAGTACCCTTATCTACGATTTAGATGGCAAGCCGGTTGTTACAGCGGCGCGGCTCCGGCCCAATCCGGTCACGAGTGAGAATGGTTACCGCACCACGCTCGATCTTACTTCGGCAGTCGATGGCGCGGCCCAGATTATCCTTTATGATGGCGTAGGCCGCGAAGTTTCTCGCGATGCGCTTCTGCTTACGCATGGCGTGCAGCAGCCCTATACCTTCGACCTGCGAAACCTTCCGACCGGAAGTTATTACTATGAGTTGCGCTTTGCGGGCGCAAATACATCGGGCAGCGCGAAGGACATGCTCCTGTTGGTTAAATAAACTGAAGTGTTTCGCTCTATCGACTTTCAGCAAGCCGGCATCCTCACGCGGTACGCCCTCCTAAGTGAATGGCGAATGGCGAGCCTCCGGCTGGGGCGTCGAAAAAAAATCAGCCGCGCCTGGGCCTTTTGGTCGATGATAAGTTACCTGGCCATTGGCGCGCTCACTATTCGGTTCTTTGTAGGAAATGTTTCGGGCGATACCTTCGTCACCGCCGCAAGCATGATTATGCTTTACTCGGCATTTATTGTTGCGAGTAATATCTTCCTCTCGTTTGGGAACGGTTTTCTTTCGCCGGACGAAGCGCATGTCATTTCGCCGCTTCCGGTTTCGAGCGAGACGTTTTTTTTCTCGCGGCTGCTGGTGCTCGTCTGCTACACTTCGATTCTTTCGCTGCTGCTGGCCATCGGGCCGTTCGTGGGATTGCAATTCTTTTTCCGTCCTGCCATAGGCGCGAATCTGCTTCTTCTTGCGGCCATGGTCCTCTCCGGCACGTCAGCGGCGATGGCCGTGATTGTCCTCTATGGCCTACTGCTTGGCAAACTGCGGCAAGCCTTGCTTTCGAAGGCCATTGGTTACGTGCAATTCCTCGGTTCGTTTGTGACGGCCATGAGTTTCGTTATCTTCTCGCGAGTCGAGCGCTTGCTGGATTTACACGCATTCACCCTCGCGGCAAAACCGTGGCTTGCCGCGCTTCCTCCGTTTTGGTTTGGGTCGCTTGCCGGCTTAGGGGCCGGCGCGACGGGTGGCATTTACCCCTGGCTTGCGGCAGCTTCTCTCGTATTTCTTTTTGCGCTCGCCCTGGGCTCGCATGTGCTGCTTGGAAAAAAATACCAGTCCGAAATCGAAAACTTATCCGCGTCCTCTTCCATGACAGCGAAGCGAAAAAAATCCTCCGGCGATTCGCTGCCATATCGGATCTACATTCGCTTCGCCCGTTCGGATGAAGCACGCGCTATTTTTGTCGTGCTCCGCGCGCAATTCCGCTACGATGCGAAATTCCGAATGCAGCTTCTTTCCACGCTGCCGATCACGTTTGTCTATATCGTACTGGCCGTGGTTAGCGGCGGGATATCCGATCCGTTCACCAGCTCCTTGAAAGAAACGATACGACCCGCCATGGTCTATTTGGTCGCGCTGCTTATGCCGCTTATCGTAATGCAATCGATTACGTTCAGCGAAAATTATAAGGCGGCCTGGATCTTCTTCGCCGCGCCGCTCGACCGGGCGAAACTGCTGCTTGCGGTGAGGAATACGCTGCTCGTCTCGATCGTGCTGCCCTACATGATTATCCTTGCCGTCGTGTTCTCGAATTTCATACCGGTGTTTCATGCGGTGGCGCATGTGATGGTGCTGGCGGCCGTCGCGGGATTTATTTTCCAAATTTATTTAGTCGCGGCAGCAAAAATGCCCTTCGCCCAACCGCGTCGCCCGAATCGTGGCGGAAGTTTCGCAATGATGGTCGGAGTCTTTGGGTTCACGATTCTGGCAATGGCGCTGCTCGTCCTCGAAATTTATTTTGGCTATCGTTCTCAGGCTCGTTTCTGGCCGAGCTTTGCGCTGCTCGTCACGCTCTCGGCCATTCTCGAACGCGCCGTTCACGCTCGCGTTCGGGTGAAGTTGGAACGCGAGGAATTCGAAGGGTGACGATGGATGGGAACATCATATCGGTCACGTTGTTACCATAAAGGATGAACAAAGTACGACCGAAACATCCCTCGACAGCGCGGATAAGCAGTAAGAATTCGGGCAAAACAGAACGGCGACCGGAAGAAATTTCAAACAGAGAACTCCTTCGGCTCGCTAAGGTTTCCCACGCGCACGAGTGGCTCCGAGATTCCTCCGAAGACATTTATACTCTGAGTGATGGCAAACCAGCCACATGGCCGAAACATATAAAAGGGGAAGTGTAGCTCTCGTTCGGTTCCCTTATACCGACTTGAGCGACTCGAAAGTCCGTCCGGCTGTTATCGTTACCCCCGATACCTATCTTGCGCAATCGGATGATGTATTGTGCGCCTTCATCTCCTCCGTGCTTCCCGACCCGCTTTTGCCAACCGACATTATCCTTAGTTCAACGGACCCGGATTTTCGCCGGACAGGATTAAAACGAAGCTCGGTCTTGCGTTCACACAAACTTGTATTACTCGATCGAGAACTTGTTTATTCGAAGTTAGGCGAGCTCTCCCCTACTCTGTTGAAACAAATGAATTCGGCGCTGATGGACGCATTGGGCTTGGGCAAGTAGGATGCAAATTGTCTGCAATTCTTACGCGTTGCCCAGCGAATAGTCTTGCTATTCCGTATATTTGCATTAATTTTATCAACGGTCTGTTTCTTAAGCATTATGAATACTCTCCATATCCTGAATCTTCGCGCCGCTGCCATTTTTCTGCTTCTGCTCGTCGGGCCGCTCGTGCTGCGCGCGCAGCAGGCCGCCGCGCCCGATCCGCTCGATGCCTACGCAGGCCGCGTTCCCGGTGTGGTCTATGTGCAATTCCGTGCGGGCTACCTGCCGCCGAATGTGAAATCGAATGGGGCGGGTGTCGTCTCAGGAAATCAAGATCCCGTTCAAAAAATATTCCGCGAGATCGGAGTCGATTCGATCGAGCAGTTCGATCCCATCGCATGGAAAGATTCAATCAGCCACCGTTTAGGCATCGACCGGATTTACGATGTTTATTATTCGAGCAATGCCCAACCGCTCGGCGTTGTGGTGCGCCTGTTGCAAACGGGCCTCGTCGAGACCGCTTCGCCGCGCTATATCTTCCATCCGCAATTCGTTCCGAACGATCACGACCTTGGCCAGGAATATTATCTTCAGAATATTCAGGCGGAACAAGCGTGGGATATTACGCGGGGAGATACCAACGTTATCATCGCCGATGTCGATGAAGGGGTGAATGTCAATCATGAGGATTTGAAGGGAAACATAAAATTCAATCCCGGCGAGACGGGCTTGGATGCGCAGGGGCACGATAAGCGCACCAACGGCATCGATGACGATGGCGATGGTGTCGCCGACGATTGGGAAGGTTGGAATACGGCGCTCCGTAACAATGTCGTTACGCCGCCTCCCTGCGGCGCCGACTGCGAAGGCAGTCATGGTACGATGACGACGGGCTGCTTCGGCGCGGTCGCGAATAATGGCATCGGCATGGCCGGCGTGGCGCCGAACTGCAAAATTCTCGTCGTCCGAATTTCGGATGACAACGGCCAACTGACGGGCGCGTATGAGGGGATTCACTATGCCTCGACGTATTGCGCGAAATATGCGAAGCGTGCGGTCATCAATAATTCGTGGGGCGGACGCTCCGATGCGGAGGCGCTTCCATTCGCTTCGATATTCCCCCAAGAAATTACGGCACGCGGGCAGGTCTGCGTGGCATCGGCGGGTAATTACTCACTCGATAATGACATCACTCCCTTTTATCCGGCTTGCGTGCCGGGCGTTCTTTCGGTTGGCGCGACGGACGAGCACGATAAGCCGACCTCCTTCACCCATTACGGCCATATCGTTTCGGTCTACGCTCCGGGTATAGACATTTATACCACGGATATTGGCTTAACCAATGATGTCTACACCGATCCCACGGTTGCCGGGACCAGCTTTTCCGGGCCAATCGTGGCCGGTGTTGCGGCGTTGGTGATGTCCGCCTTTCCGGATTTATCGCCCGCAGCCGTGCAAAAGCGGATTATCTCAACCTGCGATCCGATTCCTAACAAAGATGCCTATCTCTATCATGGACGCGTCAATGCAAACACTGCATTGAATATTCCCCTGGCCCCATCGCTTGCTATCCAGGATTATTCTGTCGCATCGCAATTTTTGGGGGCGCTCGGGGCCATCGGCAGCTCGAATTCCCTTAAGGTTAATTTTGTGAACCTCGCGGGTAATGGCACGAGTCTCTCTGCGACCATCCAACCCGGCGCGGGATACACCTGGAGCGGATACGATCCGCGCTATCCCGCATTATGGCCACGGGATTTGCTTGGCGATGTTAACGAGCATGACTCGGCCGCCGGCACATTCCAAATTATTCGCACCGGGCAATTTTCCGAAGGATCCATTCTCGTTAACTTTATCGTCAACGATGCCACAATTCCCGATACGCTCTCGGTCCGCGTGCCGCTCGTAAAGCAGCCGGGGATGACTCACAAGCTGCTCGTTCAACATGCGACCTGCGTGAAACAAGTCGATGGGATAAATGGCTGGGCAGGATTCGGCTATTATCTGAATTACTTCGATCCCGAGCTAAAGAAAGATTCTTCGATACTCGTCAGCCAATATTGCATCCGTGGCGATACGGGCTGGGGACTTCCGATCGATATTCAGGGCGGCAACCCGATCTATTCGATGGACGCGATCGACAAAAACCATGCATGGTTTGCGGGCACGTCCGACCTCTATGCCACTTCGGACGGGAGCGCGCCAACGTATGTCTCAAGCCCCGCCGGTCCGATTCGAAGCATCCATTTCAGCGATGCGAATAAAGGTATGCTCATCGGCGATGCTAGTGGAGGCAAATGGAATATCCAACTGACAAACGATGGCGGGCAAAGCTGGAATGCGCCCGCGAGCTTGCCTTCCGCGGGATCCGCTACGCAGAGTTTTTATAATGCCGCGTGCTGGGTCGGTCAACATATCTGGTTTGGCACCGACGCTGGAATCTTTCTCTCTTCGAATGGCGGCACAAACTGGGTGAATCGCCCGCTGAGCCTGGCAACGAGCAAGCAAAAGAATGTGATGGCTGTCGCGTTCTCTTCGGATCTTCAATTGGGTTTCGCCGCCGTGCGACCCTTTGCCAGCGATACCGATAGCGCTGCATTCTACTACTCGACAACGCAGGGCGTCGAGTGGGATAAATACACCTTGGCTCCGAACGGTTTTATTCCTTGTTCCATCGCATTCATTCCGGGAACCGACACCGCAATCGTTACTTCCAATCAGGGGATATTCAAAATTGCAAAAGCGACGGATGCTCTGACCTATCTCAGCGCGCCAACCACATTCGACTCGCGATCGAGTGAAGTGAGTGTCGGTGGCGCCTCCGGCGCACTTACGATCAGCGCGGTCTCGCAGGCTTCCGGCATTGCGGATGAAACGGTGGGCACTCCAAGCGCCGTGAAGCAAAGCCCGACACCATCGAATGCGTTCGCGTTTGAGAGCCGGCCCAATCCCTTTTCGACTTCGACGACGATTTCATTCACGCTAAACAAAGAGGAGCATGTTCGTCTCCTCCTATGTGATGCCCTGGGCCGCGCTATTTCCACCGTTTACGAGGGCATGCTTTCGCAAGGCGCGCATTCGGTGCCGCTCGAAGCGGCCACGCTCGTGAACGGAACTTATTATTGCACGCTCGAACTCGAAAACGGCGAACGCGCCGAGACAAGTATCGTGATCGCGCGGTAATGCGTTGACGAGATAGGTATGTCAGAAGATGCTGCGGTATTAATTGTCACAAAGCCGTGCCCGAATTGTGGCGCTGAGAGTTTGGGCGTCTATTGCCCACAGTGCGGCGAGATGATGGAGCCTCGTGTGCTCCGCATTCGGCATTACCTGCGGGATGTCGCGCAGGAGGTGCTCTCGCTCGATACGAAATTGTTGAACACGGTCCCGGCGCTGCTGTTTCGTCCGGGGTTCCTGGCGCAGGAGTTTGTCGCAGGGCGCCGCAAGCGGTATCTCTCTCCGCTCCGCTTGCATATTGTCATTGGCATCCTCGTCTTCCTCTCGCTTGGCTACACCCTGCACGCCCGGATGGAAGGCCAGTTTCAGGACACCGCAAAGCGGGAACAGATCGACACAGTATTTTCCAAGATCCGCCAGCAGCAGATAGCCAAGGGCGAGAAGCCAAGCGTGACAAACTCGACCGAGTTGAAGGACGTGAGCGAGAAAGTAAACCAGCATGTGCAGGAAGTCGGCCCGTACGTTCTTCTTCTTTGCTCAACTCCCGCCTTCGCGCTGTTCCTTTGGTTCCTCTACCGCAAACGAAAGCTTTTGTATGTCGAGCATCTCATGTTCTCGCTCTACTTTTTTTCTTTTGCGTATCTAATCGCAATTCCGGCGATCCTGTGGCTGCACCGGTATCTCGTGCCGGTGAGTGCGGTGCTGTTTTGCGTGTATCTCTACTTTGCACTCCGGCGGTACTATGCGGATCGCGGCGCGAAGCTCGTAATGCGGACGCTTGCAAGCATTTTCGCCTGTTCGTTCATTGTGTCGTTCGCGTTCCTCATCAGTTATGCGCTCGCAATGCTGATCGGCAATATGTTAGGGGAGCTGCCGAACGGGTTTAATGGGACGTTCAATATTCATAGCTGAAACAAGTTTACACCGTAGGATAAGAGGAAAAAACGATGAAATTTGAACTATTTTCGGAGGTTGCTCTTTCGGTGGACATTCCCGCTCACGGACTGAAAAAAGGGGATGTCGCGACCGTGGTCGAGCGAATCGAACCCAAGCCCAATGGCGAGCCCGGATACGCGCTCGAAGTTTCTAATGCCGTCGGCGAATCGGTCGATGTTCTCCTTGTGACCGAATCGCAGATCGAAGCGCTCCGTCCCGATGAACTCTGGCACATTCGAGCTCTGGAGAGCACGCCTGCGTGACATCTCAATTCCCCTCCCGCTCGCGGGAGGGGTTAGGGGAGGGTATGTAAAATAACTCAAACTCCGCTTTTCGCCAGCCTGTTCGGTTTCTCAACTTTCGACCCGGAGCGCGAGTGCGTTCCATGTTGGAGGATGAGGGGGCGGAGCGGGGAAAGATATTTTAGAAAATGATTCATTTCATAACTTTGAGAGTATGCGGGAACCTTCCGTCTGGATCACAGTCAGACACATTATTCCCAGTGCTGGGCCTTCTGCTGACAATTGTACTATTCATCCTAGGACAGCTCGCAGTGAGGGGGTTTGATGCATGGAAGCGAATTGAACGTCTTCGCTACTGGGAGAATTATGCTTTTTCCATCATCGATGATGCCATCTTGGCAATTCAATCTCAAGCTAAGTATTTTTCGGAATTCGCCGAGTCCTTTCAACCTGATGGTGGAACTTTGGGATTTGATCCTGGTCTTGCTGCACTAAAGTCATATTTCATAATTCCTGAGAATAAACTTCTGGAACAGCTTCAACGCTTCAGAAATGGAGATGAACTTGACAAGACCCAAATACTTTCGAAAATTAGAAAGAGTTTCTTTGGCGCTTCAAAAGACCTTGAGAGAGCCGAAAACGCTCTTGAGAAAATATATGAAGAAATAATTCCATTGCAAACGGATAGTTTAATTGCAAATTCTTCTTTGCGACGGCTAATTTTTTCAATGAATGAGGGTTCGACACCAATCCCCATTGAGCCTAATGTTAAATCGTTTGCTCAAGATTGCTTACAGGCGCTTATAAAGAATTTAGCTGCCAATTCAGGTATAACAAAAGCACTCAGTGCAAAAACACTTTGTGTTGAACTTCGGGCTATTTGCATTAAGCATTTAGACGAAAACCAAACCAAAAACGTAGGCGAAGACCAAACCAAAAACGTGATTGAACGCGTAGAGGATCTTGAGTTTAAGGATGACCTCCTCATAAGTCTTATGGCTAATACGAAAATCCAGTTCTCTCATTTCGCAACTAATTTTCTTGCATACTCTTCTGCTTTAAGCGAAAATGCGAATAAATGGAAAGTTCTGATACCTTCAAGGATTCCGTGGTATACACGTTTATGGCAAAGTTGAGAAAATTGCCGTGGAGTGATGGAGCACTTGCGGCCTAAGAGGAACGAAGAAAGGATGGCGAGTCTTGCTTCCCGGATTTATTTTTGGGCCGCACGAGGCCTAAGAGGGCCGCTGACGAGAGATGGCAGCGGAGGCTTCAAGAATTGGAAGGAATTACGGGATTCGACTCAACAAAGGATTGAAAGGCAGTTTGGAACTGCTTGAAAAAGTAATCGGCCTTGGCATCCAAAAAATGATTTTTCTGATCAAAATCCGGGAACTGATACTTTGTGAACTCTTGAAAATCAAGAGTATTGTATTGTTGATTTGTTCGCTTGATTTCTAAGGATCGCGAAAGATTCAGTTCTGGTATTCCCAAAAAGTTTTCAAGTGATTGAATGCTGATTATGCTATAATGAAAGCCCACCGGAAGTACAATGCCCTCGGATTTGAGAACTTCCTGAATGTCGTTCCGCAAAAAAGCATTCGGGAAGTAAACTGGATCGAATAAAACGATTAACCTTTCGCGTGAGTGACATTTCTTAAACTTTGCAAGTTCGGGATAAATCGGTATATTTTTTTCAAATTCCACGAACTGTAAAAGCGCCTCGACAATGTTGTGTTTTATATCCTTACGAATATCGTCCGTCCTCCCGAAAAGCTTGGCAGAAAGATACAAACCGGCTTGCTTGACCTCGATTTCAACGAGCCGATCATCCCGAACGATAAACCAATCTGGGCATTTTCCTTGATGGCCTTTGGGGCCATAATTCACTTCTGGAATTACCTGCGCACGCGGCTCAAGGGAAGCCTTAAGAAGATTCCCGACATATTGTTCAAATACTTTCCCGAAAGCAATTCGAAAGGCATTCCCCTCGTCCTTTTCGAACTTCTTACTCAGGACATGGTACAGATTATTGGTTACGCGATCAATCAATAGCATCGGAGACGGAACTAAGAATCCTTTCGAATTATCATCCATCGGAGATTCGTCTGATGTTACAACAGGTTTGACTGTCAGCGGATTGAATCGAAAAGGTTCATCTGTTAGATCACACGCTTTTTTAGATTTTTGCGTTAACATTCGGAAAGATTCATAATTTATTGATATCCATTTCAAAAATTTCACCTGCGACTCTTTCGTCATTCCGAAATGACGATCTAGTTCGTTCCCATTTGCACCGTCAAATGGAACCTCAGAAATGTAACCTCGCTTGCTTGCAATCCAAAATAAAAATCCCCATCCGATTATTTGTCTCAATGTCATATCGGTCTCATCCCGAAGAATTACGGAATAATCGAGAGATTTCGCCTCATTTACAGTATTCCAAAGTTCTTCATACAATATTAAAGTTCGTGTAAGAGCGTAATCATGTCTGAAATTAAATTTAAACGATGCGCCCGCCATTTTCCTAACAAGTTCTACATCCTCAACTTTGTTCGCAAAAGAATCAATAGTTCCTCGATAATGATCGATGGCATTCGCAAGATCTTCAGGCCGCATGTTCTTAGATCGGGTATCATCGGTTTCTTCAATAACGCGCATAGCAATATATGCCAGGGCATCATGGCTTAAAGGGACGCGATTTATAGCCTCTACTTCGTCCGCAATTAGGCCATGCGCATACATACCGATAAGGCCGAGCGATGTATTTGCCTTAAAAATTTGCAAAAGATTTACAAGGTGCGCATCTTCGTATTGGCCTTTTTTGTGCTCATATTGCAAGACGGGCATGCCATAAAAGTTTCCCATCTGATGGAATGAAGACGGCTTCTCCTGTTTTTCAGGGCGCCGCATAATTGCCTTTCGTGGTTTTATAGGGCGAAATGGTCTCATCATGACTATGCTAGCAATTGCAACAGTGAACATCTGGTTCCGTCATCTTCTTTTGTTCTGAGAGCATAAACACTTTAGTCGCGGAGCGACGAAGTACTCGCAGCCTAGCATCACGCGGCACCCCATGATGCGCGGAAGAATTTTTTACATTGGTAAAAAATCCTAATACCACTCCGGCTATTCAAGTTCCCAAATGCCGCGCATTTGCTGGCTACGGTTGCAGGATTGGCAACGATTTTTTTGGGAGCGCCTCGACTAAGGCAAGCAGCGCGGGTGCATCGCTCTGCGGGTGGCGGCGGCCTTGTTCCCAGTTGCGAACGGTTGCAACCGAACGCGAACGGTGAGGGCCCTATGCAGCTTGCACGAGATGAAGATCGGCTTGAATGGGAAGATCGAAATGCTTTTTCTGAAACATGCGGCTGGAATAAAAAAGAATTTCGAGATTTTCGATAGCCTTTGTTTCGGGATTGAACCGCGCGATCACGCCATCGGCCACTTCGTCCGAATCCTGCTCCAGATAGGGAGCGCGCGTATCGATATGTAGAATATCGCCTTCCTGGTCGTAATCTACAACGAGCTTTTGAGTTTCCATATTTGTGTGCCGGTCGTGATCTTTCGTGGAATGTAAGCTGTTACGATCCAAGTTCGTTCCCGATCTCGAATGAGGACAAGGACGAGATATTTTCCACCGAATAACTCAGGATACCATTTCTCAAACAAAAAGGAGTTCGGTCGATAATCCCGGTGAATGACGTCCGTATTCAGAAGGACTTCCTGGAACAGTTCCAGATGAGAGTATGCATCCGGATGGTAGATGCGAATGTGTGTTTTTCGCTCTTCCGTTAATTTTAAATCGCAGCCGAAGTAGGTACAAAACATCGTCATATTCGCATTCTCTTCCAAGCAATAGTGCTTAAAATGCTTTGAAGAATTAATACATTCTCTTACTTATTCTCACTTTGAGGCATCGGCTCGAAGTCAACATTAGAACGAAAAGATCGCCCGACATGGAAGGAAGGCACCTACGATTGCAGGATTTGCAACGATTTTTTTGGGAGCGCCTCGACTAAGGTAAGCAATGCTGCGGCCGCACCGTGGGGGTGGTGGCGGCCTTGTTCCCAGTTGCGAAAAGGTTTTGAATTTATTCCCATTCTACTTGCGGGAAGGGTTAGGGGAGGGTGATTTATTCCCCTCCCGCTTGCGGGAGGGGTTAGGGGAGGGTGTGTGAGTAACCGAAAAATATCTTCTTCGACGACACCCTCCCCCGGCCCCTCCCGCAAGCGGGAGGGGAGAAAAGAGGATGGTTTCGGCAGAAAAGTAGTTTTCCAATTGTTTTGTAAACAGCCCTCAAAAAAGTGATTAACAAAGTTCCCCCGGTTTTAGAAACGGGCGAAATGATTCAGAAACCGCATAGTTAATGAAGCACAGATGCGTGTTTTGTTGTAGCGTAGTTTTCCAAATGTATTTTGGGAGGGAAATTCCATCGGTAAATTTTCGGGGTTTCGGGAACATGCATTTTTGCATAAAAAATAGGCGCGCGTGTAAGAGATTGCGAAAAAATAGTAGTTATTACGATCCTTTCTGAACTAATCCTTCCACATTTTTGCTTTTCGGGCGCAATTCATATCCCGTCGGATGAGCAATCATCCACCGGGCATCCTTCCACCAGCGCTGTTGGGCACTGCACCACCCCCCAGCTCCCTCCTATTCCGCTTCGCTGCATAGGAGGGGGAGATAAGGTAGTCGTAAGTGTGCAACGCTGAAAGAATACCATGGCAGAACTCACGATTAGCGCGAAAAAGCGCGAAAAATTAGGCGGTTCGACCGCTCTTCAACTCCGTCAAACCGGCCGCGTGCCCGGCATTGTTTATGGCCACGGCGAGGCCAGCGTTCCGTTTCATGTAAAAGAGTTGGACCTCCGTCCGCTTATTTATACGAACGAAACGCATACGGTCAATCTCGATTTGGATGGGACGGCGATGCGCTGCATTTTGCGCGAGGTCCAGTTTCATCCCGTCACCGACCGAGTAAGCCACATTGATCTTATTCTGATTCATGCCGGAGAAAAAATCAAGATTGAAGTTCCTGTCAATCTGGTTGGTTCGCCAATCGGTGTGAAAGATGGCGGCGTAATGGATTTTTCACTTCACAAGCTTGCAATCGAAGTGCTTCCCGATTCGATTCCTCAGCACATCGATCTCGATGTTTCGGGCCTCAAGATCGGACATTCGCTTCATGTAAGCGATGTTCCCGCGAATCCGGGTTATACGATCACGACGGATGCTCATGCCGTTATTGTGACGGTCGCGGCTCCGAAGGCTGCGGAGGAAGTGGTTGCCGCACCTGAGACCGTCATCACCGAACCGGAGCAGATCAAGGCCAAGGGCAAGAAGGAAGAGGAAGAGGGCGCAGCGGCTCCGGAGAAGGGCAAGCCTGCCGGCAAGTAGCAATGTATGTGGATCTTTGCCGGGCTTGGCAATATTGGCCGCGAGTACGAAGGCACGCGGCACAATATCGGCTTTGAAGTGGTCGATAAAGTCGAGCGTTCGTTGGAACGCTCGACCGGCTGGCGCGCCGGCAAGGGGGAATACTATTTCGCGAAAGGATTTCGCAAGAGTGAGGAACTCCTGCTCGTCAAGCCGACGACCTATATGAATCTTTCGGGGCGAGCCGTCCGCGATGCGCTGCAATTTTATAAAGTTCCGATGGAGCAGTTCGTTGTAATCAGCGATGATATTGCGCTGCCGCTTGGAACGTTGCGCTTACGTTTAGGCGGCTCGGATGGCGGGCATAATGGCCTCTCCTCCATTATCTACGAATTGGGTACCGAGAATTTCGCCCGCCTGCGCTGCGGCATCGGCGCGGAGTTTCATCGCGGCGAACAAGTGCGATTTGTGCTATCGAAATTCAAGCCGGATGAAGTAAAACCTATGCAGGACATGATCGAACGGGCAGCGCAGGCTTCTTTTGTGATCGCGAGCGAGGGTGTTCAGAAGGCGATGAATGGGGTGAACGCGAAGCAGGTAGAATAAAAAACAGGATTTTTACTAATTTCGAAATCATCCCCTCACCGGATTCTTCGCGGCGATCCTTGCTTTGGCGCGGTCGCGGGCTTGGCGGGCGCGATCGTAGTCGATAGTGCCGTCGGTCGGATGTTGCAGTCGTTCCTGAGCACGAGCGAGCGCGCGTTCGGCGCGGGGCACATCAATGGTTTCGACACGTTCAGCGGAACTTGCAAGGACCACGGCATTATTTTCGTGGAATTCCAAGAACCCGCCGCCCAGCAAAAATTTTGTGTCCGGACCACCCGGTTTCCAATTAAAAATTCCAGGCACGAGCGCGGAGACGATCGGTGCATGATTGATCATGATCGTAAACGGTCCGATCGCCCCGGGCGCAGTGAATTCCTCGACTTCGCCTTCGAAAATCGAGCGCTCCGGCGTTACTAATTGGAGTTTGAGAGATTTAGCCAAGGGGCAATGATGGTTGTTGAATGATAAATGATGAATGCGCCATTTCCTGGGCGGCTAAAAACTCCGTCCCGCTCGAAAAGTTCGATACAAAATTTTCGCGAATAGCCGCCGCGCATTCCGGGATGGAAACAACGCGACCAAAAACGTCGGAAAGCGTGGCCGTTTCGCGTGAAAGCGTTTCGCGCATCGCCGACCGCTCGGCTTCGGGAATCGCAAGCAGATCGGGTAAAAGAAGATGATCTTTCGTGAGCAAAATGGAACCATGTTGTAACACGACCTCGCCAAACCTTCGCTGCGCCGAGCCGATCACTTTTTTTCCTTGCCAGGTTACTTCATGCCGAGCGGTACTCGCGAAACAGGCAACGGGCAGCGTCGTTTTTTGCCCCAGGGCCGAGCGCGGGGTTACCAAAAGCGATGCCACGCTGTTTGCAACGGACGACAAGTGCTCCATGGACCTAACCAACGCATTTACTATTTTATTATGGACGGCATATAACCCATCGATAGGTGCAGCGCGAGTGATCACGGCATAGGTAATCTCCTCTTTATGAAGCACGGCGCGGCCGCCGGTTGGGCGGCGCACGACCTCGATTCCTCTGGCCCGGCACGCTTCCAAATCAATAGTTTCCATTTTCTGCTGATAGCCAATCGAAACCGCCGCCGGCCTCCAGGAATATAATCGGAGAACGCTCGGCAACGCGGGATGGACTACCCTCTCGCGCGCCAGGGCTTCGTCGCGCTCCATGTGATGCGCGCCCGCACAATCGAATTCTTCTTCAATTTGCCACTCGGAAACGTTCATCGGCTCAGGCTTTGCTAATCATTTGGCGGAGTTCTTCGTGATTCGCTCCGAATTCTTCGTAAATTTGTAGTACAAACGATGAAAGCACCCAGAATGAATCTCACCAAATATACACCAAGGTTGGCTGTTACGCTCCTGATGGCGCTCCTCGCTGCTTTAGCCTTCACCCCGAACCGGGCCGCCGCGCAGATTGTGCATGATACCACTCACTGGAACGATGAGGAACTCTATCAGGAAGAAGGGAAACCTTCGACCTCCTTTTTTTCCGTTGGCGGCGGAATTTTAGGCGCCTACTTTATTCCGGATTTCACCGACTTCAATACGAACATCGCGCAACCCTTTGTCCATACCGATTATCGCCAGCAAGTATGGATGATCGGCGGGCAGGGATTTATCACGCTGCCGTGGGTGAAAAATTTGCGCGTGGGTGGCTTGGGTTTTAGCGGCACGAGCAGCGATTGCGGCTGTGATAGCGTTGCAATCGATGGCGGCGCGGATACGGTCAATCGATACCTGACCTATTCCGTTGGCTACGGAGCCCTCACGCTTGATTATGTGCTTCCTCTCAGCATGGGCCATTTTCATATCGTTCCCGGTATCGCGTTGGGGTACGGTGCGGTAAATATCTATTTGCGCCAAGCCCAGAACCGCCTTTCCTTCGATCTTTCTGAATTTAACGGCGCCTCGATCAACACGACGCATACCTATACCTCGCATTTTTTCCTTTATATGCCGCAATTGCAATTCGAATATTCCCCAATCGGCCTTCTGATGTTTCGGCTGACCGCCGGCTATCAGGGCACATCCATGGGCACATGGACGGTCGATCAGGGCGTTGGGCTGGGAAACACAAGCACGCTTAGTGGGATTAAAGGCTCCGGGTTTGTCGTTAGCCTCGGTGCATTTTTAGGATTATTCCAATGACATTTTTTAATTCTTTACCATGGCAGAAAAAGAAACACAATTTTACGAAGGCAAAGCCAAAAAACTTTTTACGGTAAAAGGCCACCCCGATCAAGTTATTCAGGAATTCAAGGACGACGCGACGGCCTTCAATGCGCTGAAACGTGGAAGTTGGGCGCATAAGGGCGAAGTGAACTGCGCCATGTCGAGCGCCTTATTTCAGATGCTCGAATCGAGCGGGATTCGCACGCACTTTATTGAGCAGCTAACGCCCGTCGATATGCTGGTGAAGCGATTGGAGATCGTGCCGCTGGAAGTGATTGTCCGCAACATCGCGGCCGGATCATTCTCGAAGCGATTCGGTGTCGAGGAAGGACGCGAATTTAAGAATCCGACCTTTGAATTCTCCTATAAAGATGATGCGCTTGGCGACCCGCTCATCAACGATAGCCATGCGCTTGCTATGGAGCTTGCTACCGAAGACGAGATCGACCATATCCGGCACGCCGCGCTCAAGATTAACGATATTCTGAAAGCATTTTTCCGCGAGCGCGGGATTATTCTTGTCGATTTCAAACTCGAGTTTGGGCGTCATAAAGGGACTATATTACTGGGCGATGAAATTTCGCCGGATACCTGCCGGTTCTGGGATGCCGTCACCCGGAAAAAGCTCGATAAGGACCGCTTCCGCCAGGATTTAGGCGGCGTTGAAGAAGCTTATGCCGAAATGCTCAAGCGCGTGACGGAGCCCGTGTAATCCTTGCACCAGGAAGCTCCAGCTTTCCCGTATAGATGGAAGCTGGAGCTTCCATCTGTACGAACCTTCAACTGCTAACTCTTAACTTTGAAACTAACTCGATACGGCTCGGATGTCCTCACCGCGATTGCGGTTATCTTTGTCGTCCTTATCGGGCTCGCCTTTTGGACTCCGGAAATTTGGCTCCGCATCATTCTCCTTTTTGTCGCGCTATTTTTAGGTGGCTTTTCGCTGAATTTTTTTCGCGATCCCGATCGTACGATTGCTGCCAATAGTAGTCCGCAAGAAAAATTGATTGTCTCGCCAGCGGATGGAAAAATTGTTGAGATAAAACAGGTCGAGGAATCCGAATTCCTGAATAGCCCCGCCACGCTTATCTCGATCTTTATGTCGCCACTCAATGTGCATGTCAATCGCTCGCCCATGGACGGAACGGTCGAATATTTTCGATATGTAAAGGGCGAATTCTTAGTCGCGCATGCTCCTGAAGCGACGCACCGCAATGAGCGAGCAATGATCGGCCTCACGAACGGCACTCGAAAAATATTATTTGCGCAAGTCGCGGGCTATATTGCTCGAAGAATTGTTTGTGAAGCAAAAAAAGGCGACCGCCTCCGCGCGGGCGAGCGATTCGGCATGATAAAATTTGGCTCGCGGGTGGATATTTACATTCCCTCCGACGCGAAGGTCCTGGTGAAATCCAATGAAATCGTTCGAGCCGGCGAAACGGTGGTTGCGGAGTTTCCGTAATGCCACACTACCGGACTGTACGTAGGAGACAAATGGAACGCGCCTGTTCTATTTGCTCTTTGAGCATTTGCAATAAGCACTTTACATAGCACTTCCCCAGGTGAGTAAACGCCGGCGCGCGCGATCGATCATTCCGAGTCTTTTTACCGTGATGAACCTCTTTTTAGGGTTTGTCGCGATCAAGACCGCGTTCGTCGATAGCGATTTCGTTGCAGCGGGATGGTATGTCGTTATGGGCGGCGTCTTCGATTTGCTCGATGGTATGATGGCGCGGCTCACTCACTCCTCCAGCGAATTCGGCGTCGAGCTCGATTCCATCGCCGATGTCGTGACGTTTGGCGTAGCGCCGAGCGCAATTCTCTATAAAGCGTTCTTCTATCAATTTCCCGGCGTGGGACTTCTTCTTGCCGCGCTGCCGGCTATCTGCGGCGCAATCCGGCTTGCGCGATTCAATGTGCAGCTCGTCGGTTTCGACAAAGATTATTTCCGAGGCTTACCCATCCCCTCTTCCGCTATCCTTATTATCTCCTATGTTTCATTCCATCATCTCGAACTCCCTGCCGCCGCGCGGCTCTCCGACCCGTGGATGTGGATCGTAACGATTGGCGCATCGCTCCTCATGGTGAGCACGGTAAAATACGACGTCGTGCCGAAACCCTCGAAGCGGCAGATTATGGCGCACCCGTTTAAATTTGGAATTTATTTCGCGGGACTCATTCTCGTTATTGCAACGCGCGGGAGCGCGATCTTCCCGCTCTTTGTTCTCTTTGTCGGATATGGGGTCGTGCGCTCGACCTATCATCGCACGCGGCGTCTCATCCGCGAGCGCCGCGCGGCCGCCTTGCTCGATCAAGAAACATTAGAGCATGAAGACGAATCGACGTTCGGAATGTAAACCGGGATTACGCTGATTTTGCTGATTATGCTGAAAAACACAAAGATTAATCCACGTAATCACTCCGCACAATCAGCATAATCCAAGTGGAAGTTAACACCGCGGTACCAGTGTAATTCAGGTTATGAAATACTTCGCATATATCGCCATCGAGCGCAAGGAAGCGATTCTCGATCCGCAAGGAAAGGCTGTCGAGCATGCCCTTTCCTCGCTTGGATTTCGAGAGATCGAAAATACGCGTATCGGAAAGCTTGTACGGCTCACAGTCAATGCAGCCTCCGCTAAAGCTGCGCACGACATTGCCGAAAGTGCCAGCGAAAAGCTCCTCGCCAATCCGATCATGGAGACCTATTCCGTAATTTCCGTTCGCGAAGAGCCGGCGTTGCATGTGAACGGGGTGGAGACAACCGAACCGCGAGCATGAGAACTCGAATTATTGTTTTTCCCGGCTCGAATTGCGATCATGACGCCATGCATGCCATGAAGCATGTGCTCCAAGAACCGGACACGGAATTCGTTTGGCATAAATCCGATTCGATCGGCGAAAATGTCGATCTCGTAATCCTTCCAGGCGGATTTTCCTATGGCGATTATTTACGAACAGGCGCCATCGCGCGGTTTTCGCCCGTGATGCGCGATGTGATACGGTATGCGAATGACGGTGGCACCGTACTCGGGATTTGCAATGGATTTCAGGTACTCTGCGAGAGCGGCCTTCTTCCTGGCGTCCTCATTCGGAATGAATCGCTGAAATTCGTCTGCAAAGAAGTTTATTTGAACGTGGATCGTGGCCAAACTCGATTTACAAATGAACTTCGCGAAGGAGAAGTACTTCGCATTCCGATCGCGCATGGCGAAGGAAATTTTATTGCGACCGATGATGCCCTTGCGGATATCGAAGCGAGCGGACACGTTGTGTTTCGATATTGCGATCGCGAGGGAAATGTAACCCCGCAGGCAAATCCGAATGGATCGCGGAATAATATTGCGGGCATTATCAATAAAGATGGCAATGTAATGGGCTTGATGCCCCATCCCGAACGCGCGTGCGAAGCTAGCTTAGGCAGCGCGGATGGGCTCCGGATTTTCGAAAGCCTTCGAAATTTTTTCTCGCCCGATTCCGTCCTCGAATCCCAGCACGCAGCCTTTAGCATATAAAATTATTTCTCATGGACATCGGTTATATTATTCAAATTGTACTCTTCGTCCTTCTGGCGCTCGCGCTTCTTGTTATCGTCGTTGGAGCGGCGCGGGCGATTCCTCGCTCGCATAAGATAAAGTCCTACCGGTATAGCAAAAAAGGAGACCGCTGGATTATGCATCGCAAGTTGAATGCTTCAGTCGCGCCTAAATCAGGGAAATAATTAGGTTTCGCTCACGAACCTTCTCATCGCCCTCGAAGTTCGACATTTAGGTTTCCATCACACGGGCGAAAGCCATCACTACACGTAGGAGAAAATAAGCATGTTTCGCAATATCGGCCCTTTCGAGCTTTTGATTATCGTGGCCATCATTATGATTCTTTTCGGGGGCAAGAAAATCCCCGAATTGATGCACGGTCTGGGCAAAGGCATCAATGAATTCAAGCGCGCCTCCCAGGCCACCCCGGACGAAGCTCCGAAGACTCCCGAAGCGCCAAAAGCCTAAAGCAGTACTAAGTGGTGGGTAACGAGGATCGAGTAAATTTTCGTCACTACACTGATTATTCGATACTTTCCAGATTTGTACCTCGTTACGGATTATTTAAAAAGATGTTAGAAGATCTTAGTCCGCTCAAGCTTTTGATAATTGTCGCGGTTATCATGCTGCTATTTGGCGGCAAGAAGATACCGGAGCTGATGCACGGCCTGGGCAGAGGCATCAATGAATTTAAGCGCGCTTCCCAAGCCAAGCCGGACGAACCCCAACAGGCTCCGGAAACACCAAAAGTTTAATTCCGGAGTGGCGCGGTTTCCGCGCCAAATCGAGATATGAATACCCTCCTTCATACCGTACCGAAATGTTTGAAAATGTCGGCGGAGGCGAGATCCTCCTTATTTTATTGGTCATCCTGATCTTCTTCGGACCGAAGAAGATACCGGAGCTTGCCCAAAGCCTTGGCAAAGGGCTTCGTAAATTTAACGATGCGAAAGCGGGATTCGAATCGCAGGTGAAGGAGGCGATCAAAGAGCCGCTTGAATCAATTACCAGCGCGAAGCAGGGCTTCGAAACTTCACTCCGTTCAGCGGCAGCGCCACTCCACGCCGAGCTAAATCTTCCGCAAAACCTGACGCCCACACCTCCGCCTCCCGCTGCACCCACGCTTCCCATTGCGCCCGAAACACAAGCACGCGGCATTCCCGAAATTCCTGGAAACGAAGCGTAATACCCTATCTGGCCCGACGGGCTACAATAAATCCGGCCTTCGCTCCGTCGTTCGCCGGAGTGCTTCCTCATACCGGTATGCATCGATCTTCTTGTGATCGCCGGAGAGAAGGATTTCTGGAACGCTCATCCCTTCGAATTCCGCAGGGCGTGTATAGACCGGGCCTTCGAGCAGTCCATTTTGGAACGAATCCATAAGCGCGCTTTCGGCATCGTGCAGGACGCCCGGGATCAACCGAACGATGGCATCGATCATCACGCACGCCGGGAGTTCGCCGCCAGTCAGGACGAAATCGCCAATCGAAATTTCTTTCGAAATCCACCGCTCCCGGACCCGCTCATCGACGCCCTTGTAATGTCCGCAGAGCACAATGAGGTTTTGCTTCATGGAGAGCATGTTAGCCATGGGCTGCGAAAGGCGCTCGCCATCGGGCGTCATAAAAATGCGCTCGTCATACTCACGCTCGGAGGTGAGCTTTCGAAAGAGTGCGAAAATCGGCTCGGGCTTCAGCACCATTCCGGCGCCGCCGCCGAAGGGTTCGTCATCGATCTGATGATATTGGCCCAGTCCGAATTCACGCAAATCATGCACATGGATTTCTACGACGCCCTTCTCCCGCGCACGTTTTACAATGCTTTCGGAGAGGGGGCTTTCGAGGAGCTTCGGTACAGCGGAAATAATATCGATACGCATTCGCCTTATTACAGGCATACGAGCGAAATGGTTTAGCTCCACTTCCCGTTTACGTACTTCTATGCGCGCAATACAACGCACGGTTTCCAACATTTCGAAATTCGAAGGCACCGGACTTCACACCGGCAATACAAGTTCCATCGAATTTCACCCTGCTCCGGACGATTACGGCATTCGATTCGTCCGGCGGGATCTAACCGGCGCTCCGGAAGTGCCGGCCATCGTCGATTTCGTCAGCGATATTTCTCGCGGCACCACGCTCTCGGTAGGTAACGCTAGCGTTCACACAGTCGAGCATGTACTGGCGGCCGTCGTCGGTCTGGAGGTCGATAACGTTCGCATCGAGCTTACGGCGAACGAGCCGCCGATCGGCGATGGAAGCGCCGAACCGTATGTCGAAGCGCTGCTCCGCGCGGGTTTTACCGATCAGCAATCGCCGAGAAAATATCTGGTCGTCGATGAAACGGTCAATTACCGGAACGAAGAGCATGGCGTAGAAATCGTCGCGTTGCCACTTCCGAACGATTACCGCGTAACCGTGCTGATCGACTACAATAATCCTGCACTCGGAAGCCAGCATACCGGACTGTTCTCGCTCGAAAAAGAATTCGTGACCGAATTTTCGAAAGCGCGTACGTTTTGCTTTTTGCATGAGGTCGAGGTCTTGCGGGACCGGGGGCTGATCCGCGGCGGCAATTTGGACAACGCGATCGTCATCGTCGATAGGGAACTCGATGAACAGGCCATCGCCGAACTGGCGAAGAAATTGGGTATCGGCTCCAGTGTGATCCTGGGCACCAGCGGCATCGTCAACGACAAGAAGCTACGCTATAAGAACGAACCGGCGCGGCACAAACTGCTCGATCTGCTTGGAGATCTCGCATTGGTGGGCGCGCCGATGCAAGCGCAAGTGCTTGCGGCCCGGCCGGGACATGCTTCGAATGTGGAGTTCGCTCGCAAGCTTCGAAGCTTGAATGCCAAAAAATCGCTTATCCAAAAATATAACCCATCGGCCACGCGAGATTTTATCTTCGATATTACGGCGATCGAGCGAATTATGCCGCACCGCTATCCGATGCTGCTCGTCGATCGAATTTTGGAAATGGATGTAACCGAAGGCGCAGAGCGCATCCTGGGACTTAAAAATGTTACCTATAACGAGCCTTACTTCCCCGGACATTTTCCGGGCAAGCCGGTGATGCCAGGCGTCCTAATCTTGGAAGCCATGGCCCAAACGGGCGGAATGCTCCTGCTTAACGCGATCGAGAATCCGGAAAAGAAGCTTATCTTTTTTATGTCGATCGATAAAGCAAAATTTCGGAAGCCCGTCGTGCCGGGAGACCAGATCCTCTTTAATCTTCGTATGACACGCAAACGGGGCAAGACCTTTCTTATGGCTGGCGAAGCCAGGGTCGAGGGGCAGCTCGTCGCAGAGGCAGAACTTATGGCGGCGATCGTCGACCGGGACGGATCGCTCTGATATTCTTCGAACTTATTTACTTCTAATGGCAATCACGATTCATCCCACCGCCATTGTCGATCCGCGAGCCGAACTCGCGGATGAGGTCGAGATCGGTCCCTACGCGATTGTCGAAGGAGATGTGGTCATCGGCCGCGGATCGAAAATCCATCATCATGCCTTCGTTGGCACGGGCGCACGGATCGGCGAACGCTGTCAGATCCATCATGCCGCTGTTGTCTCGAACGTGCCGCAAGATTTGAAATTCAAAGGGACCGAAAAAACATACGTCCATCTGGGAGACGATTGCACCATCCGTGAATTCGCGACGGTTCACCGCGGAACGCTGCACGATTCCGATACCAATGCTGGCACAAAGGACGGCATAACGCGCATTGGCGCCGGTTGCCTTATTATGGCCTACGCGCATGTGGCGCATGATTGTTTTATCGGCGAATCGGTAATCCTTTCCAACGCGACTCAATTAGCCGGTCATGTGTCCATCGACAAATGGACGACCGTCGGTGGCGGTTCGCTGGTCCATCAATTTTGCATGATCGGCTTGCTCTGCATGATTGGCGGCGGAGCAGAAGTTCGTAAGGATGTGCCTCCATTCTCTCTGGTCGGCGGTGGCGATGCAAAGTTCAGTGGCATCAATCGCATCGGTCTGAAACGCCGCGGCAGGGATTCGGATACGATCCAAACGATCAAATCGGTCTACTTCACGCTCTACAACTCTGGTTTGAACGTGTCGGATGCCGTGCGTAGTATTGCCGAAAGTCCCGATGCCGCGCTACCAGAAGTTCACGACATCCTCACCTTTATTTCCCTTTCGAAGCGGGGAATCGTCGGGCCGGCCTAAGCAGTATCCAAAACATTTAAGGCAAATAAAAAGCCCTCGCCACATTGGCGAGGGCTTTTGAATTAATACTATTGATTAATACTATGATACTTAATTGCTCACCGTTATTTTGATGGATGCAGCATTCTCTCCGGAGATGAGCTTGCAGATGTACGAGCCCGAAGCAACCTTCGACCCGGTTTCATCCGTGCCATCCCAGCGAACGGTATGCGATCCCTGACCGGCATCCCCATTCACGAGCGTCTTGACGACCTGACCCAGCTCGTTGTAAATTACCAGCGAAGCCGGGGCATTCACCGGCACCGTGTAATTCAACTCGGTGGCTCCCGTGACCGGACTGAACGGATTCGGGTAATTCTGCCCGAGCGTAAAGTCCTTCGGCGCGTCGATCGTGACCTGAACCTCATTCGAGACATGCTGGGTGCCGTTCACGTCCGACTGGATCAGGCGGTACATGTAGGTTCCCGGCGTCACGTTACGATCGATATAGCCATAGCCCTTTTCGGTGGAAGAATTCTTCTCGCCAGCAGCAACGTAGCCGACCGGTCCGTAGATATCATCCACGTTTGCGCGCTTCCGCTGGATCGTGAACCCAGCATTATCGTGCTCATTGGCAGTCGCCCAGGTAAGGAGCGTTGAGCCATTCTGCTGTTCGCCCTTGAGATAGACAAGTTCGACCGGCAGGAGCACGCTCTGGCTCACCATAGCACGGATCATTGGCGTATAGCTGCCGCCGATGATGTAGTAGGGATTTCCTACCGGGTTCACCGTCCAATACAGAATGCTTGCGAACGGCACTCCGGAGAATGAGTTCGTCGGCCACCAGCCTACGCTTGGCGTCCATTCTGCCCATCCACCGCTACCCGCCACGGCTTCGACCGCCCATGCGCAACTGACGTCACCGGTATTCGGATCGGTGTTGCTCCATTGCGTTCCATACGGATCGTCATAAGCCGGTTCGATGTGAGGAGTAATGAAGAAGGGATCCCACTGGCGGATAATGCCACCACCGCGTGATACGTTGGCGCCCATCATCATGTTCGTAAGTCCAAGCTGGCTCACGCTGGCCCAATAGATACCCTTCGTGGCTCCGCCATCGGCGCCGCCAGGCAATATAATGGGTTTGGGGAAGTAATACGGCCACCATTGGTTGAAGTTATTACCTCCGCGCTGAGCTTGCATGGTCGATTGCACGCCTTCTTGCAGCACAGTGTCGCCCGGCGTACAGGAACTCGGATCGCCGTCGAGGATCGAGAGGCGAATATAATCCGGAGCCTGGTTCGCATTGGCGAAATAGACACGGACACCATAGAGCGTGTCTTTCGTGGCAAGTTTGAACTTCATGGCAAAACTACCGCTGCTCGTGGTATTAAAGCCAATTCCCTGACCCGTAAGCTGGGTGATTCCGGGCCAGTCATTACCGGCGCCCGGTCCAGGCGTAAGGCCAGCGTTATCATACGCGAATTCCTGAATGGCGGTTGCACTCTGCTCGACGCCAAGCGCGAACTGGGTGTAGGTGCCATTATCGAGTTCATAGGAATCGTAGCCTGGCTGATCGAGCCACGCATGGACGTTATAATAAGCGTTGTTACCTTGAGTCGCATCCTGCGCATTCCAATTTGGCATGGTCAGGACAGAATCCGAACCGCCGGCAAGCGTATTGACAGTCACTGCCTGCCAATAGACAGTATTACCATTCGGATCGAGGATTTGCACCCGAATTGGGAACGCGACCTGGACATCCGTCGATAAATTGGCTACCTTTACATAGACCGGAAGCGACACGGCCTGCGAAGCCGGGATCTTCGAATACGGATTGACCACGCGTACCCACATGACCTCGATCTCGGGTTTAAGCGGAACGAGGACCGTCGGATTGTCAATATACCATGGATCGAGATCGTCATTCGGCGGTGGAACCGGAGATCCGTCGAATTTGGCTTTCAACCGCAAGCGGAACCGGAAATCGGCGGTGAAGTAGTTAGCAAGGTTCACCTTCGAGGAGGCTATGCCATCCACGTTGATCTTGCCGGTATTCAAGCTCATAAAGAACTTCTTGAATTCGAAATCATGGCCGCCATCGATTGCCGCGATTTCCTTCCAGCCGCTCGCCGCGGGATTGCATCCCGGTTCGATTGGATTCTTGAATTCGAGTGCCAGCGAATCGCCTTTGCGGAGCACCGAGCCATCGATGACGCTAAGCACGGTGTGCTCCGGGCCATACATAATGTTCTCATCCCAAAGCCATTGATAATATCCTGGGAATTTGCCGGAACGCTGGAAATCGAAGCTCAAATTCGCTTTTGTCTTCCCTTGTAAATTTATCGGGAAGCTTAGTAACGTATCGCCGACACCAGAACCACTATATTGATTGCCGTTAATATCGGCGCGATCCATTTCGATAACCGGCGAAGCAAATCCATCAGGCCCATAACCGGCCGGATCGTTCGGCGGTGGCGGATCCCAGGTCTGAGTCTGGCCATCCACAACCTGGGTTCCAATGGAAATCCAGAGTGTCTGATCCGGAATATCGGCGGAAACCGTTCTACTATAACTGTTCGACGGATCGCGATAAGGTACCGCGGTTCGGCGCACTCCAAAAATGGTCGTGCATACCGTATCGTCGAACGGCCAGCGATCTCCGATATTGCTATCGGCCGTATCATAGGTCGTGGCAATGGCGCAGGCATTGAAAGTGCCTAATTGCGCGAGAATATTCGGATTTGTCGCATAGGCTGAGAAAAGCGTATCCTTCGAAGTGCCCGGCGGTACGTTAATTAACGAGACGACGCGGCTATAGACTGCGATGCCCGTCACAAGATTACGGATGGCAAAGCGTACCTTGAAGGTATGCGCAGCCGAATCGACATTCTTGAACGTCGCTTTTGGCGTGACCGACGTGCCGAGGCAAATCTCATAGTTTCTCGGAGGATACGTGACCGCGATAGCGCGGACGATATTGTGCCAGCGCTTGAACTTGATAGCCCATTGCTTGCTCTGGCTCCACTCCTTATTACAGGTGCGGCACGTCGCGTTCACAGCATCCCATCGCGAACTGGCGCCACGGGGTCCGTAAAGCACGGAGGTTGATTGCGCCCCAGTCTCATTCACGAGACCGATGGCAACGTTTCCTTCGAACAAGGCATACGCCAGGGTCGGAGGGAATCCATTAACCGAACCGGAGAAGCCGCCATAATTAACTTGAATACTGGAATCGGTATTGGCCAGCACGATCTGGAATTTTTTGCAGAAGATCCTATCGGCACCCGGAGCCGTCCAACCCTGCAACGGCGGTAAATTTGGAGGACCCGGACGCATACGGACGTTGTAGTAGTTCACCATGAACGTATCGAGCGAAGTCGAAGTCCGGAAATAGACGAGCGACGTATCGCGAGGACCACCATGGCGAAAATCGAGATCGGCCCAGAGCGCGGCGACGATCGCATAAGGCGCGGCCGTGTGATTAGCCTTCAGATCAACATTATTGCCTCGGCAATATGCGGGCGGCGACCCGGAGACGGCATAGCTATAAGGAAGAAATCCTATGAATCCGTTCGAGGAGACGTAGACGCTATCGTAATTCCCGCCGTAAAAACTGAATTGATGACCTAAGCGCATGTAAATTGGCCCGGCCATGCAATTATTCAGCGTGTCCATCAGCGACGGAGCGTTGATATGGGTCGGGTCAAAGAAATATTCCCCTTGTGGGGCATTTTGCTGCGGACCGGTCCAGATTTGAGTCCATTCGGTCCGGTGGTAGCTGGTATCCATGAAGAAGTATTGCGGACGCCACGGAGCCGGGGCATTATCATCCGCATCGACGACATAATATCCCGTCGATAAGGAAGTCGCCGGCTCGCCACGGCGGTCCTGAGATTGCGCCCGTCCCATGCTTGCCAGAGCAAGCACCGAAAGGCACGCGAAGAGTGCGGCAATCGCCACCCTCGACGATACGTAGTAAACACGTCTCATCTTCGTTTAGTAGTTAGTGATTAGTTAAGCAACGGATTGTATAAAACGCATGATTAGTCATATCATAATCTCTTATGACATCACTGCCCATGATCGCGCGAATGCTCGCGCTTTCTGAAACAACTTTGAAAATCATTCGAATAAGACGGAGTCTCGAGCCATTTCGCACCAGAATGGCCCTGGCAAAGCGACCGGTTACCCCAGAGGTCGAACTGCCCACCATAATCCCCAAATCTGGGGAATCGAACCTATGAATACAAATATAATACATCGGTAGGGTGCGGAGCGTAATTGTGTCTTTCAGACACCTTCGTTATGCTCTCTTAATAAGAAGACCAACGAACAAGCAAAAGGTAACCGCTTTCATCAAAGATTTTTTAAAAAATCTTTACCGAGGGATTCGTCATATTTCTGCAGGAAAACATGTCGCCGACGGAAGAGAAAGAATTGATGGAGTTTAAGGAGTATTTTCTGGGGGAGATAAAATCGATAATCATAGCATGAGGAGAGCCGAGGCACATGGAATTTCCCGTCCTTTCGCTTCGTTCCCATTTCGTATGGACCGAGAATATGAAGCCACTATGGACTCCGAAGGGCATTTTGAATTCCCTTCGGAAGTTCGCGAACGGTATGGATTCCGAAATGGATCCAAATTGAAGATCGCTGAAGAAGGCGAAAAAGTTGTCATTCAATCCGCGACAAAAAATATTATCGATCCGAGGCCGGTGGATAAAGCTGCTGCTCGTGCCGCGCTCGAAAAGGCCATCGGTTTTATGGGTACCGACGGACGAGCGCTCAAAATGCTGATCGAAGAGCGACGACGCGGCGACGGCCTCTGACATGTTCATTTTCGATAGTTTCGCTCTGATTGTCCTTTTCGAACGACAGAACGGTTGGCAAATCGTTCACGATCTGATCGAGCAGCAAATCTCTCGGGGATCTATCCATCTCATCAGCGCAATAAACTTCGGTGAGTTTTATTATCTCGATGCAGTAAAGCATGGCTATGAACATGCGGAACAATTATTGGAAATCGCTCGCCAACTGCCCCTTCAAATTCATGTTCCCACGTTCGAGGACATTATGGAAGCCGCGCATTTGAAGGGTGGTTCCGGAGCATCCTACGCCGATTGCTTTGCCGCCGCTTTGGCCTTAAAAGAAAATGCCGCGGTCCTGACCGGCGATCCCGATTTCCGAAGACTCGAAGAATTCGGCGTAAAAGTAGAATGGCTGCCAAAGAACCGATAGCGGAATTAAATTCCTGGCCACGCATTATGTTGCCGAGGAAGAGCAAGAGTTGATGGAGTTTAAGGAGTATTTTCTGGGGAGATAACCGACGTGAGCGTGGATGGGGAGACTAAGCCAGTTGCATAACGTGCTCGACTAATTGGTCGAAACGAGAGATTCGCGGACAATCGAAATCGTTATAAAGACCGCCTTCATCGAGCAGTATCGGAACGATACCCGCCGCTCGCGCGCCTACGACATCGATATGATAGAAATCTCCAACATGAATCGTGGTTTCCGCAGTGGCGTGGCTATCCTTTAGTGCCATATGGAAAAAAGCAGGATCAGGTTTTTCCACTCCATGCTCGTGAGAATCAAATATAAGCTCGACCTTTTTAATCAATCCTAATCGAGTGAAGCAGCGGTGCAACGTTCCATTGGAATTTGATACGACGACGAGTTTATATCCCATGCTCCGCAGTTCGTCGAGCGTTGTATAAACTTCAGGAGCAACCGATTCCCACAAATTAAATTCGGCCTGATATGCGTGCATATCTTCGAGCGCTTCGCGAGCGACGTTGGCGCAGCCGCAGCGATCAACGATCATTTGCAAATATGTGGTAAATCGGTCCTGATCGCTCGTTGCCTGTACGAGATCTGCCCGGTCGAGCGCGCGCTTGATGTGCGGCTCTGCTGTGCGCAAGGCTTCGGCAGGAGCGGCAATCCCATATCTAGCGAGGATATCGCTTACTCGCTGCCAATTCGGATTTACAAGTACCCCACCGGCATCGAGGAAAATTGTTTTAATCGGCATTCCAAATCGTTACGAGAGGCTTGGGAACACGTTTCATAAAAACGGGACATGAACTGTAAGAGCTATGCTGCTTCGGCTAAATACCGAGCGTTACTACATCATTCCTGCAATAAAATGCCGTCCCTTCGGAACTCAGAGAACTTTACTAAACGCAAACCGGGGACTTACGTCCCCGGCTACTAATATTTCGTCCCTTCGGGACTTTTACGCGGCGGCAGCTTCGTTATCCCCGGCAGGGTGCTCGGCGGGATGTTCTTCTTCCGACGGCCCGACGATGCCGGCTTCCTTCATCACGTCATCGATCGACGCGGTGGGCTTGGAAATGGTCTTTACGCCAGATTCCACACCCTCCTTTGCTTCGATAGTGAATAGAAGCTCCGCATCGTTCGCGGCAATGTCCACTTTGACGAGCGTGCCGTCCTTCACCGTTCCTTTCAGGATTTCCTCGGCGATGGGGTCTTCGACGTACTTTTGCATCGCCCGTTTGAGGGGGCGAGCGCCGTATGTTTTGTCGAATCCTTTATCGGCCAGGAAATCGAGCGCTCGGTCGGTAAGCTGCACATCGACGCCCATCTCGTGAACGCGCTTCAAAAGCTTCTTCATGTTGATCTGAATGATCAACTTGATGTCCGGTTTTTCAAGATGTCGGAAGACTATGGTGTCGTCAATACGATTGAGGAATTCCGGATTGAAGAGCCGTTTCATCGACTCATCGACCTGCTCCTTCATCTTCGTATGCTCATCACCCGCCGCGGATTCTCCGAAGCCAATGCGCGCCTGTTTTTTAATATCTTTCGTCCCGACGTTCGAGGTCATAATGACGATGGTATTCTTGAAATCGACACGGCGACCTAACGAATCGGTAAGCTGGCCATCGTCGAGCACTTGCAACAGAATATTAAATACATCCGGATGCGCCTTTTCGATTTCATCTAAGAGCACGACCGAATATGGTTTGCGGCGTACCTTTTCGGTGAGCTGACCGCCTTCTTCATATCCCACATATCCCGGAGGCGCGCCAACCAAACGGCTGACCGCGAATTTCTCCATGTATTCGGACATGTCGATGCGAATGAGCGATTCATCGCTATCGAAAAGATAGCGAGCCAGCGATTTGGCAAGCTCTGTTTTTCCAACGCCTGTCGGTCCTAAAAATACGAAGCTGCCAATCGGACGATTTGGATCTTTTAATCCTGCGCGGGCGCGGCGAATGGCTTTCGTAAGTTTTTCGATCGCTTCATCCTGCCCCACCACCGAGCCGCGCAACGACTCCTGCATGTTGAGCAGCTTCGCCGATTCGCTTTCGGCCACTTTATTGACCGGAATGCCTGTCATCATGGCGACGACATCGGAAATGTCGTCCTCGGTGACTTCATAAATCTGCGAGCCACTCTCGGCCTCCCAATCGGCAAGCGCGTTTTCCAAATCCGACTGATATTTCTTTTCAAGATCGCGCAGGCGCGCGGCCTCTTCGAAGTTCTGTGTTTTGACGACGAGATTTTTTTCGTTCTTGACGTCCTCGATCTTCTTTTCGAGTTCCTCGATATTTTTCGGAGCGTGAACATTCGCTAAATGGACGCGGCTGCCGGCCTCATCGAGCACGTCGATGGCTTTATCCGGCAGGAAGCGGTCCGTGATATACCGATCGGAAAGCTTTACGGCCTGCTCGATCGACTTCTCGGCATAATGCACACTATGATGGTCCTCATATTTCGATTTGATATTATTGAGGATCGTGATGGTCTGCTCGACCGTCGGCGGATCGACGATAATCTTTTGGAAGCGGCGGTCGAGCGCGCCATCCTTTTCGATATATTGGCGATATTCATCGAGGGTCGTTGCGCCAATGCACTGGATATCCCCTCGCGCGAGTGCCGGCTTGAACATATTCGAGGCATCGAGCGAACCGGAAGCTCCGCCCGCGCCGACGATCGTATGAAGCTCGTCGATGAACAAGATAACGTCCTTCGCTTTTTCCAGCTCGTTCATCACGGCTTTCATTCGCTCCTCGAATTGGCCCCGATATTTCGTACCGGCAACGAGCGCGGCAAGATCGAGCGTTACCACCCGCTTCTCATAAAGAATGCGAGGTACTTTTTTCTGGATGATACGAAGTGCCAAGCCTTCGGCAATGGCCGTCTTACCTACGCCCGGTTCGCCAATCAAAACCGGATTGTTCTTTTTCCTTCGCGATAAAACTTGCGATACGCGCTCGATCTCTTTCTCGCGTCCCACGATGGGATCGAGCTTATCGTCGGCGGCCATTTTGGTGAGGTCGCGACCGAAATTATCGAGCACGGGCGTCTTGGTACGCTCCGGCTTTTTCTCCTGCTGCGCGGATTTCGGCGGTGAGGTCGGCCGGCCCGATATAATGTTATCGAGTTCGGCGCGCACGGCATCGTACGTCACGCTGAATTGATTGAGAATTTGCGCGGCGATGTTGTCTTCATCGCGCAAGAGCGACAGGAGCAAATGCTCGGTGCCGATCACGTCGCTCTTATAAAGCTTCGCTTCGAGATAAGTGATTTTTAGCACCTTCTCGGCCTGCTTGGTAAGCGGAATCTGGCCGATCGTAAGCGTCGAGCCGCTGGAGCGGACCGTATCCTCGATCGCTTTTTTGATCTTATACAGGTCCGCGCCGAGATTGCGGAGAATCTTCACCGCGATCCCTTCGCCTTCGCGAATAATACCGAGGAGCAGATGCTCTGTCCCGATATAATCGTGACCCAAACGAATTGCTTCCTCTCGCGAGAGGCGAATCACGTCCTGAACTCTATTTGAAAAATTTCCTTCGGTTGGCATTGTGAGTCTTTTCCTTATTAAAATTTCAACGATTGTGCCATGCGAATGTTACAATACGATCGATGATGAACAAACATCCGAATGGGATAAATGCGCTCCTCTGCTACTTAAGTAACACCCGACACCGCCGGGAATTACACTTTGAGGATCGACATTAATGTAATTTAACCTCTGCCGTATTACTAAAGCATTGCTTTGAACTATTTGGTTGCGAGCACCGATACCTAATTTACTGACAGCCTGACAGTGCAATTCCGACGATACTTTCCGTTGCTGACATTTTTGGTCTGCCTTGCGTCGCCAATAATGGTCCTATGCTCCTCCGCCCCAGCATTCAGCCAGCAAGTACGTACTCATCCGATAAAGTGTGCCAACCCGAATTTCGGGCCGAATCCGAAGGAAAAAGAGGCTCTCCAGCTTGGGTTCGAACTTCCAACGGTTTTCACCGATTCGCTTCTAAGCCCTTCCCACCGGTTCATGATTTATTACGATGGGTCCAACCCCGCCCCCGATAGCAACACGGCTCCGGCGTTCGTCCAGCGGGCGGCGGAAGAAGCCGATAGCGCCTACGCATTCGAGATGGGCGATCTGGGCTACGATTCCCCTCAATTCACGAATAACGCACATTACGCGATTTTTCTGGCCCCGTTGCATAGTGGCGATCGTGCCTATGGTGAAACCCGCATTCTCAATGGAGGCCAACTTGCAAATTCGCCGAGTGGCAATGAGCGATGGCGATCCTATATAATGGTCGATAATGCCTTTGCCAGTACTATCTATGCGACACATGGCTTCGATGCGCTACGGATTACCATTTTCCACGAGTTCTTTCACATGACGCAATTCTCCGGCTATGGGTATCCGCCGCAGGGAATTGTCAATTATGTCTATTTTCAAGAGATGTCGAGTGTCTGGATGGAATGGCTCTCGACGCCGCGAGTGAAAGATTACCTCCAATATGTCGGGAGCTATCTCTCTCATCTCGATTTTCGATTCGATCTTCCCGTCGATGTCGGGGAATATGGCGAATATTTATTTTTCGCTTACCTCACCAATCGGTACGATACGAACATTGTGAAAAAAATCTGGATTTTTTATCGCGATAGTTCGGGCGACCCGGTTACGTGCATCGACCAGCTGCTTCGGCAGTATGGAAGTACCTTTTGCAAGGAATATCAGGATTTTGGTGCACAGTTAATGCAAACGGGCCGGCGATTCCGTGGCGAATCCCTGCTTCCCGATGCCCAGGTGTTACCGATGGACACTATTCCAATCGCTCGCTTGCCGCTAGATTCGATACATCCATTCGTCGTGGTCGCGCTCTCGCTGCAATTTGCCGATGCCGGCGATGGCGCGGATACCTGCATCGAAGTAACTGCTCGGGACACCGACCGTTCCTTTCAATCGACCGACTCTGTTGAATTTACTTCGCTTGCTTCGCCTCCCATACTATTCCTGGATATACCTTCCACATACTGCGATACCGAAGTCTGTATCTTTCCTCTTTTTGTGAACTCGCCTGGGCTTCAGGTTTTTCCCAATCCCTTCCTGTCCGATGGCACTTCGAAAGCCTATCTTCTCGCCTCGACGAGCAGCGCGCCACCAATTTCGGTAGTGATGACCATCGTGGATCTCGGACGTAATGAAATCCGTTCCACGAAGTCTCCGGCGCTTCCTTTTCAAGGGACCTGGAATGCCGTCTGGGATGGCCGTGACGATACGGGTAAGCTGGTCCAGAGCGGCGAATATCTCTATACCATTCATGTCGATGGCGCGCTCAAGGTCGGGAAGATTGTGGTGGTGAGAAAATAATTCTCTGAACCGGAATTGTCTGGATGACTCACGGGGACTGTTGCAAACGCGATTTATTCCTTCACGAATTTAGCGCCACTCATACCATCGCTGACAAAATAAACGCCGGCAGGAAGCAAAGAAATATCGAGCACATTGTCATTCTGAGGAACGGTATGACTGCGACCGAGCGGATCGTAAATCACGAACATGTGGTGCTCGCCCACCGCCGCGACCACGGTGATTTCCTTGGTTGCGGGATTGGGATAAATGTACGTCTTGTTCGTGGAAACTTGGACAGATGTAACACTGCTTGATGCCCCCAGCGTTTTCACCGCCCAGTGTGCATCTTCATTATCGCTGACGCACAAGGCAATCGTCTGATCGCCGGCAATGATCAAGAAGTTTGATAACGTTACCCAACTCGATGCCAGGGTGGAACTGCTGGGCGTGAAAATAGCAGTACCGAGATCGAGAGGGTGTGTCGCCGAGGAGGAGACGTTATGAATCGCAATATCAACCGAATTCCCGTGAGACGAGGAGGAAGTGACCGACCACCCGGCCGGCGGAAGATATGACACATAAGTCACCACGGAAGAATCCCAGCTATACGAAAACTGCATATCAGTAATGCTTGGCCAAAGCGAATCGATATTAATACTGGAGTTAATATCGACCGCAACCGGCAGATTTTCGACATCGCCAACATACCCCGATGTCGCTTCGCGGTGCTCTTGCCCCGACCCTGCCCCAACATTTGCATTCAGGATTATTACAGAATCGTGAGCCACGTTATCAGAGGTGTGATAATACAATGTCAACGGTGCGCTTATATGGCCTGCCGTATCGGGAACAATGCGCGTGAGAAGTGGTAAAGCCGCTCCGGGTGTAAGATAGAATGGTAATTGGCCGCCAATCAAATTAAACGGCTGATTAACCTTAGCCGAATCTATTGTTATCACCGCACCACCGGGATTGAAGAACGAAACCGAGTCTTCAACCGACTCGCACACCGAAAGCGAAAGTGTGTCGAGATGGTAGGAAAGAAGGGCCGTGCTTCCCCCTTTATTCGGCCCGAACTTCGTCACAAACACATCATAACCTCCGTTATTTTGAGGCTGAAAAACGCTAGGCGTCACAGGAAAACCGATCGGGAATGTACCCATAGAGTTGGTCTCACCTGTAACGTAAATGTCTCCGGAGTCATCTAAAGCTATACCAGTTGCCTGGTTGTCAGCCTCACCGCCGAGATAAGTAGAGTATATCAGCCCGGAGCCGGTTGCGTTCAGTTCCGTGACAATTGCATCGTATCCATTGGATAAACTGACAGTACTATCGGTTACATTGACATTCTGAAAAGCGTCCGGGGTGATGGGATAGTGGCGCGACTTGGTCCGACCTGCGATACAAGCATTTCCTGAACGATCAATCGCGAAGCCGATTCCAATGTCTACATTTTCTCCGCCGAGAAGAGTGGAGTATATCAGCGCGGTGCCCGTCGAATTCAGTTTGGTCACAAACACAGTTTGTGAATCGACATACGGAGTAGCTTTTTTATGTTGAAAAGCGTTCGGTGTGGTTGGGAAGTTCCCAATACCACCGTCCGTGGATGTCGCCCAACCCATGACGTAGACGTTTCCAAAACCATCCACTGCTATACCTTTTCCTTTTTGGTCGAGGCCACCTCCAAGAAGTGTAGAGTAAACAAGGTCTGTACCCGTTGAATTGAGTTTAGTAACGAAGGCATCATCGAAACCGTACAGAGCCTTGCTATTGTTTTGAAATGCACCGAGAGTAGTAGGATAAGCTCCTCCTGGGGGATTAGATCCGGTCGCACCTGTTATATATGCATTCTCTGAAGAATCAAGTGCAATACTCCATGCATCGTTAAAGCCTTTGCCTCCAAAACAAGTTGAATATTCCAAGCCAGAACCTGAGGCATTGAACTTTGCGACAAATAGAAATCCTTGCGAGGGCGGGTACTGCGTTTTATACGCACCAGCTGTTGTAGGAGTGCTTAAATCTGCCTCTCCTGCTATGTATGCGCAGCCTTGAGGGTCAATAGCCAGACCGCGTATAACGCCGGCTGGAAAGTATGTGGAGTAAAGTAATTTATTTCCTGACTGATTGAGCTTAGTAATGAAAGACGCCCATCCGCTCGTCAGGTATGTTCCTGGGGTGGTTGGAATCTCCCCGGAACCAACAATGAACACATCCCCAGAAGTATCCAAAGCCATTGCATTTATAATATTACCACCCTCCCCAAAAATATAAGTGGAATAGATGAGCGCGGTTCCAGTAGAATTTAATTTTGTCACAAACCCAAAATTCGTGGCCACACTTTGTGTCTGATATGCTCCGGGTGTTGACGGATATGCAACTGGATAAGCAAGAGCACCATTAGACAAACTTGTCCCTGCAACATAAGCATTCCCTTTGCTATCGACTGCAACTGAGCCTGAGCCTGACTCGGCTGAAAAGTCATCAAAAGCGCCACCGAGATATGAGGAATAGAGGAGAGGGTCTATGACGAGAGGCAACGAATGATCGTAGGTGCCAACATCAAATCGAACCATTCCACTCTCATCGAGCGAGAAGCGGCATGTAACTGGTTCCTTCCTGCCTGAATCAATTTGATATGCGAAAAGGTCTTGCTGTACTAAATAGCCCATCGAAGTTTTAATAATGAGATCGCCGTTGCCATCTATCGAAAGACCTTCCTGACCCTTGAAGCTAATGCAAATTTTTGACGGATCGGCTCCGGGCTGGACGATCAGATCATAACATGGGAACCCGTTATCGAGATAGTAAGATGCGTCAATACCGTCATAGAGATTTTGAATTCGCGCACCGCCGAACCGGCGGACATTCGTCGCCCATTTTGTGGAGTCATTGCCAAAAAAGTAATTGATGATTCCCGGCTGATCATCCTCGCCCGAGGCAGTGAGCGACGAGGAAGCATTTTCGAATTCCATTCGAACCGCATCACCAGTTCGTTGAATAGTATCGTTGTTCGGCCTGGTGCCTTGAAGTGAATGCCTGAAATCCGTAACCTGGTCTTGGAGTCCGCTCGTATTGATACTCGAATCGCGGTGCAAATCGTACACAACCGCATTGCCTAACAGCCACATATCAAGACCCTTCGTGCGATAGAGGAATTTCACATCCCGTACGTACTGACCTTTGTTCTCGAGAAAAACGGAACCTTGTTTGGCCAGAGCAATCCTCTCCATCGCCAAGTTTTGGCCATCCTGCGCGCGTAATTGTCCAGCCCAGCACAAGAAAGAGACTATAGCACCAAATCGAAGCCAAGGTAGTATTTTCATTGCTTCTCGAACATTGGCAGTAGCTAATCATTCCAAAAGGTATTAAAAATTGACCTGTCAATTTTAGACAGGGCACACCGGCGCCGTCAAGTGTGTTATCCCGCCCAATGCCCCGACGTACCGACATTAAAAGCATCCTCATCATTGGCTCCGGCCCGATTGTCATCGGGCAGGCGTGCGAATTCGATTATTCCGGAACGCAGGCTTGCAAGGTCCTGAAGGAAGAAGGATTTCGCGTCATTCTCGTCAATTCTAATCCGGCGACGATCATGACCGACCCGGAATTCGCCGACGCAACCTACATCGAGCCGATCACCCCCGAATATATTGAAGCTATCATCGCCAAAGAACGTCCGGACGCAATTCTTCCGACGATGGGCGGCCAAACGGCGCTTAACAATGCTCTGGCACTTCATGAGCGCGGTATTCTCAAAAAATATAATGTTGAGCTGATCGGCGCGAAGCCGGATGCCATCAAACGCGCCGAGGACCGCGAGGAATTTCTCGCTACGATGAATGCCATTGGCCTCGAAATGCCGCGCGGTGGATTTGTAAATACGGTCGAAGAGGCATTGCAACTAATAGAACTTGTAGGGTTCCCAACGATTATTCGACCGAGCTTCACCATGGGCGGCTCCGGCGGAGGAATATGCTGGAACATGCAGGAATTTCGAGAAGTCGTTCAGCACGGGCTGGATGCTTCGCCGGTCCATCGCGTGCTCGTCGAAGAATCGGTCATTGGCTGGAAGGAATACGAACTGGAAGTGATGCGCGACATGGCCGATAACGTCGTCATCATTTGCTCCATCGAAAATTTCGACCCTATGGGCGTGCACACGGGCGATTCGATCACCGTCGCGCCCGCGCAAACGCTGTCGGACAAAGAATACCAAAAGATGCGCGACGCGGCGATTAAAGTCATCCGCGCCATTGGCGTGGAGACGGGCGGATCGAATATCCAATTCGCGCTGAATCCCAAAGATGGACGGATGCTCGTGATCGAGATGAATCCGCGCGTTTCCCGCTCTTCGGCATTGGCCTCGAAAGCCACTGGGTTTCCTATCGCGAAAATCGCGGCGAAGCTTGCGATCGGGTACACACTCGATGAAATTCCGAACGACATCACGAAAAAAACGCCCAGCTCGTTTGAACCGGTGATCGATTATTGCGTGGTAAAAATCCCCCGCTGGGATTTCGAGAAGTTCAAAGGTTTGGAAGCAAGCTCCTCGCAGCTTGGCGTGCAGATGAAATCGGTTGGCGAGGCGATGGCTTTCGGGCGCACCTTCAAAGAGGCGCTACAAAAGGCGCTCCGCTCGCTCGAACAAGGACGCTATGGCTTGGGCGCCGATGGCAAAGACGAATTTGACATCCCAAACATAACGGAAGCTGAAAAACAATTTGCAGGCGAAACAGTCCGGGAACGATTGGGTCTCCGCCGCTCCGACATGATCTTCAACATCCGCTATGCCTTCCAACTCGGCATGTCCCTCGAAGAAATTTACGAAGCAACGAAGATCGACCCGTGGTTCTTAGATCAGGTCTGGCAGATTGTGCGGAGGGAGGGGGAGTTGCGGGAAGCTGCGAATCCATCTGTGAAAAACAGAGAGATTGAAGAATTGGAAGCCGCATGAAGTTTCGATTTATTTAACGGGAGCAAGAACCGCCAATTGGAACTAAACAGAAAGAACGATCCAAACCATAAGGGTTGCTTCCGCAATGGCATCGACCAAATAGATCATTCTTATTGTTCCATTTAGAGAATAAATGACGTCGATGAGAAAAAGCGAAAACGCTTCGCCAATCGCAAGGAGCAAAATAGGCATGCTCGAATTATTTTGTAAGAACGCAACGAGAAAGCTACCGCCGCTAACGAATACCAATAATCCGACGGTGCGGACGAGCCAATAATCCGTTTTTGGGCCGGTGACTTTTACAAAAAGCGGCATCGATAGAATCGGCCAAAGCCCGGTAATCGCATAATAGATGCCTTGAAATAGCAGAGCCAGCATAGCGCTTGCTACCGCAAAGCGAGTTCCAATGCCGTTCGGGCGTCCGTTTTCTCATCGCGGTATTTGATGATGACGGGCGTGTACAGCGAGATGTCGGAGTCTATCATTTTAAACCGCGAGCCACGCTGCCGCTTTAGGAGTTGGCTCAATCATAAGCACTTTCCCGACTTGCTTCAGCGTCACATGCCCCGTGCGCAACTCCACACGGAGCCTTTCGAGATGCCGCATGGTGGCCGTGTCATAATACCGCTCACCGCAAGTTTGGCAGACAAGACAGGTAATCGGCGCAAGCACAATGTCATCGCCAGCTTTTAGCTCCTCATCGATTTTTTTTTTCGATAATTTCTTCCCCGTGACAAATCACACATTTCATGCAACTATTTCCTTTCTCGATGTTCTTGCCAAAGATGCGGTAATGGTTCGTAAACGGTGATGACAATAGCTTGGTCGCGGTCGTCATCATATCCGTAAACCACATGAATCGGCCTTCGGTTGCGAGTCAGGCCAAGAATCAGGCATGAAGGGAGCGGCTTATCCTCGTGATACTCTTTTAAAATCTCTCCATTCAGCACGGCTTCATAGACTTCTGGCGTTGAGATTTCGCCAAGCTCCTCGTGTTCCATCTCGAACGCGGCATGGCGGGTAAAGAGCACGGCTGTTCTCTCAAAACACGATTTTATCTGCTCGAACATCCTGCTAAAATATGATACAACAGTGAACGATTCCTATCTCAGCGCCCCCTCCAGCGCCGTTCGCGCATCCGTCTTCTCATCGCGGTATTTGATGATGACGGGCGTGTACAGCGAGAGGCCTGATTCTCGTGCGAAATCCGATTTATGCGCGACGGAGCGGGAACCCGCCACCAGCACCGCGCCCTCAGGGACGATCAGCGGCTCATCGGGCGACGCGCGGGAAATAATCTTGCTATTTACCAAATCATAGATGGGCGTGGAACCGGTGAGCACAACTCCCGTCGCCAGCACCGCGCGACGTTTCACGATGCAGCCTTCATAGACTCCGGTGTTGCCGCCCAAAAGCACATCGTCCTCTATAATGACGGGCAGCGCGCCCGCGGGTTCCAACACGCCGCCAATTTGCGCCGCGGCGCTCACATGCACGCGCTCGCCCACTTGCGCGCAGCTTCCGACGAGGGCGTGAGAATCTATCAGCGTTCCCGCGCCAATGTAGGAACCGATATTTATGTAAGAAGGCGGCATGAGAATGACGCCGGAAGCGAGATAGGCGCCATCCCGCACCGTCGTACCACCGGGAACGATACGAACGTTATCTTCGAGGTGGAATCCGCGAAGAGGAAGTGTATCTTTGTCGAAGAAACTCCAATCGTCGGCATCGTGGACCGAGATAGCTTGTCCCGTTAACTTCCCAAGCCGAAACCCAAGAAGAATTCCTTTCTTGACCCAGGTATTAACGTTCCATCCGCCCGGCGCGCTTGCATCCGGTACGGCCGCACGAACTTCCCCCTTATTCAAATCGAGCCGCAACCTCCGAACGGCGTTGACCGCGACATCGCGATGCATCTTGATTTCTTCCGGCATCAGCGCGGAGAGTTCTTCGATTTTTTGCTGGAGTTCGGAAAGGGTCATACGATAACGTTCTTGAAAAGAGAAGTTAAGGAATCTCTAATAAAGTCTTTAGGATGTCATTGCGAGGAAGGTTTTTCGACCGAAGGGAGAAAAATCTGACGAAGCAATCCGTTCAAATCAACGGATTGCTTCGTCACCTTCGACTCCCTCCGGTCGTCGGAGGCTCCTCCCAATGACGAAAAAAAGAGAGCCGTCAGACAGCAATTCTTACTTTGCCTTGAAACTTTGTACCGATTTTTCCAGCGCCGGACGAAACGCCGATTCCAGCGAATTCGGCCAGGAGACCGTGATGCGATAGATCGTTTGTCCTGACATCACAAAATAGGCGCGCGCGGTTGCGCCAGCGGAGCCGTAGCTAATCATCTTTGCCGTTTGTCCACCGATCGTCGCGTTGGATGCGGTCGCGCCGTGATACGTTTTCTGAGCATTTTCGGTAACGTATTTATCGAGATCGATTCCCTTCTGAACCGTCCTGGCATCGACACGCACCATGGCATCCGCGCGCTCGCCTTTGATTTCGACCCCTCCGCCCATCGGACTAGCCGAAAAATTATCGGGATACTGAATTGAGAAACCAGATCCCGTGTACGTGGAGAACGTCGAGGAGGGTTGCATCTGCTGCATCATCGCACTCATGCTGGCACTGTCGTACTTTCCATTCGTGATCTTCATTACGAATGCCGGCACGACCGATTGTCGGGAGAGATCGAAAATCGGAGCATACTTCGCCATGCGTTGCGCGCCGAAGGTCGCAGCATCGAAGTAGGTTACTAATGAATCTTTATCGGTAAAAATCCGGTATCCCATCAGCCCATTTTCGTCCCCCGCGATGGAATACGAAACTTTGACGGCGGCCTGCCCTCCGAGAGTATCGGGATCGGGGCCGGTGAAGGCTACATTCTCCATGCTTTGCTTGAAGTTTGCCGCAGCTTTTTCTTTCGTAATGTGCTCCATTGCCCCAACTTCAATGCGCGCACCCATATCGCCTTCCGTAAAATTCTGGAAGCGCGTTTCCGTCGATGGGCTGGAGTAATAGGTCGTTTTGCTGCCCGGTGTGGATTCTACCGCCCACGTCTTCGGCGCCTTGAAGCTAAAGTGGAAGACGAGGTCCTTATAGGTCACCATCTCGCCCGGCTGCACGGGCGTCATGTCCTCTTTTTTAGAGCAACTCGCCAGCGCCAGGAGTATAAGGAGGAACGGTAAAGGATGAAGGGTAAAAGAAAAGCGGGAATGTTTTTTCATAGTTGTTAATGTGAAACCCTGAAAAGTAAATCAGCAAAATCAGCAAAATCCAGGTCCTATTTCGCCGGTTTCGAACTATTCCAAAACCGGATATTTGCATCGAGCCCTTGCAGCCGAAGTTGCTCCGATAATTTCGTAATCGATTCGAGCGCGGAGTCGAGCCGCATCGAAAACCCTTCGTCTTTCGTAAAACGATAGAGCAGCGTTTTGTTCGATCCGCCCCCAAGCAGACTATCGAGCCGCGCAAGCGATTGCCGCGCATCCGCGATGGCGCGACCGCCCGAATCTATAAACACGCGGAGGCCCACTCTGTTCTCCCGTCCCATGGTGGATAATACGGTGAGCGCGGAATCGGCCTGAAGCAGCATTTGCCGGATCGCTGGTCCATCCTCCGAAAGGAGTGAAGCGGCACGAGTCGCTGCAAGATCGACATTAGAAAGCGCGCCGCTCGCTTTGTCAAGCGTCCGGTTTAGCTTTGTCTTTAGTGTATCCCCTTGCAGCATTCCATTGAGTGACGTAAAAAGCGTGTCCGTTTTGCCGGTAATGGAAGTGAGAACGGTCGAAAGCGAGGTCACCATTGCGACGAGCGAACCAATGTCACCCCAATTGTTGCCGGGAATGATGGCCGCCGCCGCCAGTGGCTGCGCGGAAGTGCCGGGACGAATCTCGACCTTTTTCCCGCCCATAAGTTCCAACATATAGATAGACGCGGCGGCGTCCGAGCGAAGATCGACGTGGCTGGGAAATTCCATCGTTACGATCACGTCCGTGGGCTGAAGCTCGATCTCCTTGACGGTACCGAGTTTTACGCCGTTAACATCCACGGGATCGCCCAGTTCGAGGCCGGCCGCCGTGGGGAACACCGCGCGATGCGTCTCCTCCGCCGCGCCCAAATGCCAGTGTTTCGCCCACGCAATGCCCGCCAGCAAGAGTACGATGCCCACCAGCACCGTCATGCCGACTCGAATGTCTGTTCGTTCTTCTTTGGTCACTGTGGGGCGTTAACAAAATTCAATCTCATTCATCCCCACAATTACCCGGAGCTACGTGAACGCAGTCTGCATTCCAGACAACTCTTCCCGCGTAAAAAGCATTTTACTGGGTTCGGAAAGATTTCCGAGGTCATTCCAGCTCATTTTTCAGTGGCAAAAACAGTCAAGCAAACGAAATCGAAAAAGCTGCCCGCTCTGGCAGGTACGAAAGCCCATGCCCCGGAATTAACCAGCACGAGTGTTCATACTCAGGAACCGATTCCAGGCAAGACCGGCCTCCCCTCCTCGAAACGTCCGATTTCCGTCCGCGGCGCTCGGGTACATAATCTGAAAAATGTCTCGCTCGATCTCACACGGAATAAGATGCATGTTTTTACAGGCGTGAGCGGTTCGGGGAAGTCCTCGCTCGCCTTCGACACGCTTTATGCAGAGGGACAGCGCCGCTATGTCGAGAGCCTTTCCGTGTATGCGCGGCAATTTTTGGAGCGAATGTCGAAGCCGGATGTCGATTCGATCACCGGAATCAGTCCCGCTGTCGCAATCGAGCAAAAAACGATGACGCGCAATCCGCGCTCGACCGTCGGCACCACGACGGAAATTTACGATTACCTGCGCCTACTGTTCGCGCGCGTGGGACATACGTATTGCATTCGCTGCGGACGGTTGGTGCGAAAGGATACTCCGCAAACGATTATCGAAACAATCCGCGCTCGCGCCGCAGAGGGACAAAAATTTTACGTCCTCTTCCCCATGCATCGGCATGAAACGCGAACGCTGGACGACGAGTGGGATAATCTCCGTTCGCAGGGATTCTCACGCGTCGTGATGGCCGGCGAGGAGCGGATTCTCGATCTTTCGGAAGAAAATCCGAAGCAGCTCGATGCCGAAAACGTGCGCGTGCTGGTGGACCGGCTCATCTGGCGCGCGAACGATGAGGCGCTCGCCTCACGCATTGCCGATTCCATCGAAGCCGCCTTTAACGAGGGCGCAGGCCGAGCGATTATCGCCTATCTAAAGGGTGACGGTTCCACCGAAGAGGAACGATTTTCTGAGCATTTCGAATGCGCCACCGATGGCCTTCCCTACGAAGAACCGGAGCCACGACTTTTTTCTTTCAACAATCCATTTGGAGCGTGTCCGGAGTGTCAGGGCTTTGGCCGTGCGATGGGCATCGATCCCGATCTCGTGATTCCCGATCCGAGCCGCTCGCTTCGCCAGGGAGCCGTCGCCTGCTGGAATGGGCCGAAATTTTCGGAGTACACGCGCGATCTCCTCATGATCGCGCGGCAGGCCGATGTCGATGTGGACCTTCCTTACTCTTCTCTTACCGAGCGCGAGAAGAAAATAGTGTGGAATGGTTACGGCGAGTTCGGAGGCATTAAAGCATTTTTCGAAGAGCTGGAAAAGAAAACGTATAAACTCCATTACCGCGTTTTGCTTTCGCGTTTTCGCGGATATACAACCTGCCCCAAATGCCACGGTTCGCGGCTGCGGCCTGCCGCGATGAATGTGCGCGTGGCCGGAAAGGCCATTCACGATATTGTTTGCATGACAATCTCCGATGCGCGCCAGTGGTTCGAATCCCTCGCATTGCCGGACTATGAAATCACCATCGCCGCGCGCATTATCGACGAACTTCGCAAACGGACGGGTTATCTCGATGACGTAGGACTCAGCTATCTCACGCTCGACCGGCTTTCGAACACGCTTTCCGGCGGCGAATCGCAACGGATCAATCTTGCCACGTCGCTCGGCAGCGCGCTTACGGGCGCGCTCTATGTGCTCGATGAGCCGAGCATTGGCCTCCACCCACGGGATACCGGTAAATTACTTCGGATTTTGAAAAACGTCCGCGATTTGGGCAACACCGTCGTCGTCGTCGAGCACGATGAAGAGGTAATTCGCTCGGCGGACGAAGTGGTCGATTTCGGTCCTCGCGCCGGCGAACTCGGCGGCGAGCTACTCTTTCAAGGTCCTCCCTCGCAGCTTAACGGGAAGTCGGCATCGCTGACGGGCAAATATTTGCATGGCGAGCTTTCGATCCCCATTCCGAAAAAGCGGCGACGCGTCGACCTTCGCTATGCGATTGCCGTTACGGGCGCGAACGCGAATAATTTAAAAAATATCGATGTCCGGTTTCCACTCGAATCGTTCGTTGCGGTAACTGGCGTTTCGGGCTCCGGCAAATCGACACTCGTGCATTCCGTGCTTTATGCAGGATTGAAAAAATTAAAAGGTGAAAGTGTTGGCGCGGTCGGTTCCCATCGAGAACTTTCCGGCGAGGACTTTGTGAACCATGTGGAGCTGATCGACCAAACACCGATTGGCCGCACGCCGCGCTCGAACCCGGCGACCTATATCAAAGTCTTCGATCTTATACGCGAAGCTTTCAGCCGCACGATGTATGCAAAGCAGCGCAGTTGGTCGCCCGGATATTTTTCGTTCAACGTTCCCGGCGGGCGCTGCGAAACCTGTCAGGGCGAGGGTTTCGTAACCGTCGAGATGCAATTCCTCGCCGACATGTATCTCGAATGCGACACGTGCAATGGCAAGCGCTACAAGCAGGAAGTACTCGATGCGACGCTGAATGGAAAAAATATCGTCGAGGTGCTCGGAATGACGGTGACCGAAGCACTCGTGTTTTTTTCAGAGTTCGACCGCATTCGCGCGCGCCTCAAAGTGCTGGACGATGTGGGGCTGGGCTACATTCGCCTGGGCCAACCGGCAACGACGCTCTCCGGAGGCGAAGCGCAACGTGTAAAGCTTGCCTCTCACTTGGCCGATCAGAACGAGGAGAAAACACTTTTTATTTTCGATGAACCGACCACCGGCCTTCATTTCGATGACATCGCCAAACTCCTCCTCGCGCTGAACGCGCTCGTCGAACGCGCGCATTCGGTCGTTGTGATCGAGCATAATCTTGAAGTCATAAAATCGGCCGACTGGGTGATCGATTTGGGCCCCGATGCCGGCGATGCAGGCGGAGAAGTCATCGCGGAAGGAATACCGGAAACGATTGCTACCGTGGAGCGATCGTGGACGGGGAAGTATTTGGCGCCACTTCTTTTTGAAAAAGGAAAAGCGTGAGAAATATTCTTCTCATCGCTGGCGAAGCCTCGGGCGATCGGATTGCCTCGCGTGCCGTTCGCGCGGCAAAAGTTCTTGCGCAAAAGCGGGGCGACAGCGTCTTTTTTTTCGGAATTGGCGGAGAGGAATGCGCTGCGGAGGGAGTGGAGTGCCTGCACACGGCGCGCGAAATGTCAGTCGTCGGTTTTGTGGAAGTGGCACGGCGGTTCGCTTTTTTTCGTCGCGTCTTTCGAGAAATGGTCCAAGTCTTAGAAGAGCGAAAACCGGATGCCGTACTCCTTATTGATTATCCCGGTTTCAATATTCGCTTCGCGCGTGAAGCAAAGCGGCGCGGCGTTCGTGTGATTTATTATGTAAGTCCGCAGGTTTGGGCATGGCACCGGTCGCGCATCGATGAATTAAAGAAAGTGGTGGACGAAATGCTCGTCATTTTTCCATTTGAAGAGAAGCTATTCCGCGATGCGGGACTTACCAACGCGCATTTTATTGGCCATCCACTCGTCGAGCGAATCGAGGAAGAGCGTGCGGCGCATCAGAGCCGCGAAGCGTTTGCTATGCAGCATGGGTTAGACTCCAGGAAGGATTGGCTTTTGGTTTTCCCGGGCAGCCGCACGGAAGAAGTACGGCGGCTACTTCCAGTAATGTCAAGCGCGGCAAATAAATTTGCTCCGTTGCATAACATGCAGACAATTCTTGTCGAATCTTCATCTATCGACAAAGACCAATGGGACCAATACGACCGATCGGTCCTTCGAGAAATTATCCGTTTCCGCGATCCGAATGCTACGCATGAATTGATGTTCCACTCCAGACTCGGAATTTTGAAGAGCGGAACAACTACCCTCGAAGCCGCGCTGCTTGGGCTGCCCGGCGTGATTTGTTACCGGACGCACCCCGTTTCTTTCGCTATTGGAAAGCGCGTGGTGAAGCTGCCCTATATCGGCCTTTCGAATATCGCGCTTGGAAAAAAGCTTTATCCGGAGCTATTACAAAACGATGTTACCGTGGACAGAATAGTGACCGAGTTGGAAAACGTGGAAAGCTTACGCTCGGAATTTAGAAAATCGCTGAACGGGCTCGCCGAGACGTTGCGCGGGCCCAAACCGGGACCATCGCGGCGTGTCGCGGAAATCCTTCTTACCGCATGAAACAACACCTGCTTCCTATCGCGGTAACCGCGCTCGCTCGAACGCTTCGCGTTTCGTGGAGCGGCGAGGCAGTTCCCAGCCGCGCGGTGCTCATGTTTTGGCATGGCAAGATGCTCACGGGCTGGTATGCGGTCCGCCGAAGGCGACCGATTGCGCTCGTGAGCCAGAGCAAAGATGGGAATCTTCTTGCTTCGGTCCTCGCATTTTGGGGGTACCTGCTTGCTCGGGGTTCGAGCAAGAAGAGCGGCATGGAGGCGCTGCATAATGCGATAGAAACCATTCATTCCGAGAAAGCCGATACGCTTGTAATTACGCCCGATGGCCCGCGCGGACCGCGACACGTCTTCAAGCGTGGGGCCTTCCTTGCCGCCCGCGAACTTACGCTGCCGCTTTATATGCTCGAAATCGAATGTCACTCGAAGCGGATTTTGAAAAGCTGGGATAAATTTGAGGTGCCAATGCCCTTTTCGCGAGTTTCCATTCGTGCTGTGTTGGTGAATGCCAAAGGTTTTCCGGTGCAAGACCGGGATGCGCAACAGGAATGGCTCGATATTTTATCTCGACAATTCGATCGCTAATGCCATTCCTTGATTATCTCAATCCCTACGCATATGCCATGCGTTTGCGTCGCATAGCGTACGAGCGTGGGTGGCTGCCTTCCTTTCATCCCGGCATTCCGGTTATTAGCGTTGGAAATTTGACTATGGGCGGGACGGGAAAATCTCCCTTTGTCCTTTTGATTGCGGAATATCTCGAACAAAAGCACGGCAAGCGTGTCGCAATTGTATCGCGCGGGTATAAGCGGCGCACGAAGGGCTTTGTATTGGTGCGGGACGGGAAGAGCATTCTCGCTCCGGTCGAAGCTTCCGGCGATGAAGCTCAAATGTTTGCGCAGCTTGCGCCGCGAGCGATTATTATTGTCGATGAAGGCCGCGTCCATGGCGCGCGGGAGGCAAAAGCGCTAGGTGCAGAAGTAATTATTCTCGACGATGGTTATCAGCATCTTCGGCTGAAAAGGGATTTAAATATTTTGCTTCGTAGTGGGAAAGTTTCGCCAGTTATTCCGTTCGGGAGAGCGCGGGAACCGGGCAGCGCGGCGCGGGCGGCGGATGTTGTGGTCTATGGTGACACAACAGACGCAATGGACAAGAATGGAAGGCTCATTGCAATTCTTAGGGGTGTTCCATCTCATCTTTTGTCCCTGGAAGGCACTCCAGTCCCTTTAAGCGTATTAAAGGGAAAACGAATTCTCTCCCTTTCCTCGATTGCCGTCCCAAAAAGATTTTATGAAATGCTGCGCTCGCTTGGCGCAGAGGTTATCGCGTGCGATCTTGGCGACCATGCGGAGTATTCCGAAACGCTCGTACAACGTGTTTTAGAAGATGCTGAAAAGGCGAATGCAAGTATAATCGTCACAACGATGAAGGACATTGTGAAATCGCGAAAATATTTCGAGCGCACGGCATACCGAATTCCAGTTCTTATTCTTCATCACAAGCTCGAATTCTTACAAGGCGAAGCGGGTTTTTATCAGTCCATCGACCGAATATTATGAAACTTACGATCGGCCTTTCCTACGCACCCTCGGATAACCCCAAATACGAATGGTATCGCAAGGCGCTACAAAATGCCGCGCAGGCATTACAATATGAAATTGAATTAGTCGATCTCTCGCACGGAGAAAAGGTCTCCGAAGTCGATGGCATTCTCTTCACGGGCGGCGCGGATGTGCAGCCAGCACGGTATGGTAAACAATCCGAAGAGCGGCTGTGCGGCGAAATTGACGAAGCGCGCGACCAGATAGAATTTCGAATCGCGGAGCAAGCGGATGCGCACTCCACGCCCATCCTCGGTATTTGCCGGGGGCTACAACTACTCAATGTGCATCGCGGCGGCACGCTTATCACCGATATAGAAACGTTCGGTGGTGCAAGCCATCGGAAAGTCGATGGCTTCGATGCGCGGCACCATGTGAAGGTCGAGCCGGGAAGTTACCTGCGGCATATTTTAAGTGAAGGCGAAGGCGAAGTGAATAGCGCCCATCATCAGGGCGTCGAACGCGTTGGCGAAGGCCTTTCCGCAAGCGCGCGCGCGATGAGCGATGGCACTATCGAGGCGCTCGAATGGGCCGACGCCACCGGCAAGCCGTTTTTCCTTGCTGTGCAGTGGCACCCCGAGCGAATGGAATTTAGCGAGCGATTTGCCGGGAGGATTTTCGAAACATTTTTATGGGAAGCGGCAGCGAATAAAATGCTCCGTAAGCGAATGATAAAAAGCAGAGAACAGAAAGTGGAAAATGCAGGGTAAATAACTTTTCCGATTTTATGATTCATAATTCCTCGTTGCCATGATTCGCGATCTCGATAATGCATTCCGCGTGCGGCCATTAGTGCTCGATGGTGCTTTGGGAACGGAACTCGAAGGGCGCGGCGTAAACACCAGTGGCAAAAGCTGGACCGCCCGCGGCCTCGTTTCGAGTCCCGATCTCATTTTTCGCGTCCATAAAGATTATCTTTATGAAGGCGCCGATATTCTGACCGCGAATACCTTCCGCACCAATCCTCGCGCGCTGAAAGATACCGGCCTCGACGCCGAGGCACTGACGAAAAAAGCCGTGCGCATTGCTCGGAAGGCGCGGCGCATGAAAGATCGTGGTCAGCAGGTCGCAGGCTCCATCGCGCCAGTCGAAGATTGCTTCTCGCCGGAACTCGTGCCCGCGAGCGATGCCGCGCTCGTCGAAGAACACCGCGTGATGGCGCGCTGGCTCGATGAGGCGAAGGTCGATATTATTTTGATCGAAACGATGAACACGCTCCGCGAAGCACTTTGCGCGCTTAAAGCAGCGAAGGAGGAAAGCGAAAAATATGTGTGGGTTTCCCTCGTGCCGAAAGATGGAGAGCGGATCGGCGACGATCCTACCATGCTCGATGGCACCCCGCTCGATTATGCCGTTACTCGATTGAAAGAAGGCGGCGCGCACTTGGTTTCGCTCAATTGCGCGCCCGTGAGTGTGATATTGTCGGCACTCCCACTATTTTCCAAAGCGGCAAAAAAAGCTGGAGTGTGGTTTGGCTGCTACCCCAATGTCTCGGAAAAATTGCCCGACGGGTCGTGGAACCTTCATGCCTCGGACAACCGCCGCATGGCAGCATGCGCGCTCGATTGGATGAAGGCAGGCGCGGTGGTCGTCGGCAGTTGCTGCCACTCCACGCCACGCACCACGAGCCTCATCGAAATGAAACGAAATCTATTTTATCTCCACAAGGAAGATGAGATTGGCTGGGACAACGATGAAAACCTGCCGGAGTATATGCTGTGGTGAGCGGAATGGCGATTCCGTTTTTGTAAAAGGTGGCACGTATCCAGCGACTTAAAAGTTCTTTTTTAGAAGGTGAAATATGGACAGAGATTTTGAGAGCATAGCACGCGAGGCAGAACAACTCCCCGAACCCGATCGAGTCAAGCTGGCGGAGCGGCTTATTGAGAATGTCATTGAAACCTCGGAGCATCGCGCGGCATGGCTTGCCGAATCGCGCAGGCGCGCGGACGCCATTGATAGCGGTAAAATGGAACTTCACGATGCATCGGAGGTCCATGCAAGAATACGTAAAATGATTCAGAAGTGAAAGTCCGATATACTTCGGCTGCGGAGGAGGAATTCGCCGAATCCGCCCTGTACTATCTTGAGGAAAGCCCACAATCTGCTTTGAATTTTGAAAAGAAGATTGATAAGACTATCTCCCTGATTGCCGAAGCTCCAAACCGCTATCCCATTTATGAGAGCGACATTCGGGTTAAAGTCGTGGACACGTTCCCATTCTCAATTTACTATCGCGTACGAACAGGCGAGATCCAGATCCTTTCAATCGCCCATCAATCTCGAAAGCCTAGATATTGGAGTAAGCGGATTTAGCATACATGCGCTTGTCAAAGACTAGAATATATCTTAGAAATAATTTTTCATAAGTTCCGTGGCCCACTCTGGTTGAGTTACAGGGCCGCGAGGACCGAACTCGTTAAGATACGGTTTTATATCTATCACCGGCGTACCGTCGATCGCATCCAGTCCTTCCACCGTTAAAACTAAACCTTGTACTTTGATAAGGCGGCATCTGGAAACCCCTAAAAGATTTGGCCTTGATTTCACTCGCTGCGCAAACACCCCGACACTCGGCCAATCTTTTCTATTTCTGGGATGGCGGGATCCGGTGTGAATATTCTCGATCGGAACTCGATCCATATAGAACACAACTTCCAGATGTGAGAAAGTATCCAGTCCATTCACCGACTCTTCGGAAAATTTGTTGGAATCCAATTCGATGATCGAAACGACATTCCCCCAGTTATCATCTTCGACCGCTGTTCGAGCATTGTGAACGATACCTATCGGAGTGATGGTGTACTCTTTTTTCATTCCACCTTCACACCAAGATTGTAAAACGTAAATGCCAGTTTGTCGGCGGTTTCACTGATGACTTTCGCGAGCGGCTTGCCGCCGCCATGGCCGGCTTTCGTTTCGATGGTGATGAGGGTTGGATTCGGTCCCGATTGATCGTGCTGTAAGGTCGCGATGAATTTAAACGAATGTCCCGGCACGACGCGGTCATCGTGATCGGCGGTCGAAACGAGCGTAGCCGGATACGACACGCCCGGACGAAGATTATGCAGCGGCGAATACTTATAGAGATTTTCGAACTCCGTGGAATCGTCGCTGGTCCCATATTCCGAGGCCCATCCCCAACCGATGGTGAACTTATGATAGCGCAGCATATCCATCACGCCAACTTCCGGCAGCGCGACTTTGCAGAGATCGGGCCGCTGGCACATCACCGCACCGATGAGTAAGCCGCCATTGGAGCCACCTTCGATCGCGAGCTTGTTTGGGGAAGTATAATTCTCCTTGCACAAATAGCTCGCGGCCGCAATAAAATCGTCGAAGACGTTCTGCTTATGCTCTTTCATACCGGCTTCGTGCCAGGCTTTGCCGTATTCGCCGCCGCCGCGGATATTCGGCTGCGCATACAAGCCGCCCTGCTCGAGAAACGCGATAAGCGAAGGGCTGAAATAGGGCGTAAGGCTAATATCGAACCCGCCATACGCATACAGTTTCGTGGGATTCTGCCCATTCTTTACAAGCCCTTTTTTATGCACCAGGAACATCGGGACGCGCGTGCCATCCTTACTTGTATAAAAAACTTGCTCGGTTACGAAATCGCCGACATTGAATGGCACTTCGGTTTTGTGAAAGAGAGTGGAAGTATTCGTCACCAGATTGTATCGATAAATCGTCGGGGGCGTGGTGAAGCCGGAGAACGTGTAAAATACTTCCGTGTCTGCGCGCTTTCCTTCGAACCCATAGGAGGTGCCGATGCCCGGTAATGCAATCTCTTTTTCTAATTTGCCACGTACATCATAAATAAAGACATGATTCGACGCATCTTTCATGTAGGTCGCAACGAGTTTGCCGTTAACATAACTGACGCCATCGAGCGTCTCCGGTTTTGCGGGAATGATCGTCTCATAATTGTGCGGACGGGCGGGATCGACAAGAACTGCGCGGTTCGTCGGAGCATCTTCATCCGTGATCAAAAGAAATTTATCGCCAATGGCATCGACGAAATCGACGTTATGTCCAAATTCCGTAACCAGCGGCTGAAAAGGCGATTGCGGTTCGTCCGCGCGTTTCCATGAGATGAGACTTCCAATCTTTCCGCCTTCGCTAATATCGAGGAGAAGATATTTATCGTCCTCGGTTGCGCTGATGGAAAATAGCCGCTCCTTATTCGTGCTGTCCTGATACATAAGCGCGTCTGCCGATTGCGGCGTACCGAGTTTGTGATAATATATTTTCTGAAAATCGCTCGAAGCTGTGTATTGTCCCGATTTCGGCGCATCGTAACGGCCATAGAAAAATCCGTCCTTATACCAGGCGGCGGAGCTGTACCGGACCCACTCGATATGATCGTTTAACAACTTCCCGGTTGCTACTTCCCGGACAAAAATTTCCTGCCAGTCGGACCCGGACTTATGAATCCCATACGCAAGATATTTATCGTCATGCGAAAAATCCATCGCGCCGAGCGAGGCCGTGCCGTCGGAGGAGAGCGTGTTCGGATCGAGAAATACCTCTGGCGTGCCGGTTAATCCCTTCTGACGGTATACTACTCCCTGATTTTGCAGCCCATTATTTTTGGAGAAGAAATAATACTCCCCTACTTTATGCGGTGCGCTGATACGCGGATAATTCAAAAGTTGTTCGAGCCGCGCGCGCAGTTTTGCCCGATACGGAATGCGCGAAAGATAGTCCTCCGTCACCGCATTTTCGGATGCAACCCATGCATGGACATCCGCCGAATCGGTATTCTCTAACCAGCGGTACGGATCGGCGACGCGTGTTCCAAAATAGTTATCGACCTGATCGACCGTTTTCGATGGAGGATAGTCGATCTTTTGGGCGAGCGTGGGTTGCACGAAAGAAAAAAGTAAGATGAGGAAGAGATATTTCATATCTAACTTATAAAAAAATTATAAATGTCATTCCCGCGAAAGCGGGAATCCAGATTATAATATCTATCGATAATTTTCTTGGGGATAGAACCTGGATTCCGCTCGCATGATCGATCATGCGATTTCGCGGGAATGACATCGTCGCTGTTTGGAAGCGAATCCTATAGTAACGAGAATTACGCCGCGGCGGTCTCCGACGTCTTCATCTCCTGGACTTCCTTGCGGATTTCCTGCGCCTTGCGCTTGATCTCGTTCATCGCCTTGCGGACGCGCGTGCCGGCCGATTTATTTTGCTTATCGTAGAACTTCTCGAAGTCCTTTTCGAACGATGCGAGCAAGTCCTGCAATTCTTTATAACGGTTCATGTGTATGCCTCCTATGGTGTCAAGAACTTATGTTGATTTAGAATAAGCCTTCCGAAAAACCGCCTGACGAGCAAAAAAGCCGATCTATTGCACGTTCAGCCAATCCCCGAAGGACCGAATAACTCCTAAAATACGAGATTTTTTGCCCAAATGCAAGCGTTTCGCGAAAATAATCGCTGTTTTTATAGTATTCTTTGGGACATGCCGGGTAACGATCAGTGCTCGACGACCACTTTCCGCGTGAGCGCGAATCCATCCGAAGTCGAGGCACGGAAGAAATAGATGCCTTGCGCGAGCGAAGAAACATCAAGCGAGAGAGAATTTGTCAGAATCTCCCCGTTGACTCGGGTTATACCAAGTTCGTCTATAAGCTTATACGAAAGTGGCTCAGAAACAGCATTTCGGAAAAGGATGTCGATATCATTCGAAGAAGGATTCGGCGTAATGCTCTGGATTTCAAACGGAACCTTGCCCATCTTCATAAATTGCAATAGCGTTTGGTCCCCGCAGCCATTTATGAGGATATTTACCGAATCTGTAGTAAGCGAAAGCGCGGTGCAGGGCGCGATTGCGGAATTCAAGCTCGCATTCTGAAGCGTGACGGAAGTTGCAAGTGTATCTGTGAGATAGACAATGCAGCGTAAGTATCCGATTATCGTATCGCCAGTTAACGTGAGACCCGAATCCTGTAGCGGCACGGTCACCGTGCCTGCCGCCCAAATCACAGCATCTGCTGTCATCCCCGCAAACGCAGGCCGAAAATCTATGACGCGCAGAACATTTGTATCGAGGCTGAATGGAAGTGTGATGGAAGTCGCGCCGAGCGTGGCGTTGCCGGAAAGGTAGATGGGGATGCTGATGGTGTCGCCAGCGTGAGTTGTAATCGTCGATGAATTGAAATGGAGATTGAGCGGGATGATTGCGCCGCCTGCATTGACTTTCAAAACAAAGTTCAGCGTCGTGTCAATCGTATTATATTCGTCATCAACGAAATGGGCACGAACTGTAATAGGATAGGTTCCGGGCGCAGCGGGTGCAAGCGTTACGTAACTCGTGTCCGGCAATGAGAGGCAATCATTGTGATTTGTAGATGTTAGGGAATATTCGTTCAAACCAAGACCGGTGATCGAAATGGAGTCCAATTTCGTGATCGCGCAGGCAAGATTTTGATAATAGACAACCATGGAGGATGGTGTACAGTGCGTCATAACGAGCGTATCATTCCCCGTTGGGAATATCCCGAGGCCAAATTCTATCCGTGGTGCAAGCGCAGTCGCGCTCAAGGTACCATCGCCGCCATCGGTGGTCTTCCAAAATCTGGCGACATAGGGCGTATCGCCCAAAGGCATAGTACCGGCATACACAACAGAACCATATCCAACGACGGAAAGATTTTGCCATGCCCAGTCGTCCATTTCACCCATATCCGGTCCAGAATAGCGGTCGCCAATCCCTAACCACGTTATCCCCGCATCGGTAGATCGAAACACCGAAGAATAGGAGGGTCGTCCCCCATCGCTATGCGCATCTGGAACGTACATAGCACAATTACTTCCGGCGATCCAGGCACCTATTTCGAAATGACTGATAGGTATCTCCCAAGAAGAGAAACCAGGAAGCGAACCTTCAAGGATATTATATGTGTCATCATTGTTTGGGCTCTCTGCAAAGATATTACACGAATGCGGAGGAATAAAGAGGCTTGATGCGACTACGCCGCCGGTCGGTGCAATGTCTTCAATCGGGTTAGCATTCCAATGCTTACCTAAATCGGTGGAATAGACGATAGTAAGGGTATCGAGGTTATACCAAATAGCAGGAAAAAGAACAGTCGCGACAAGACTATCTTTATTGCCATAAATCAATTGAAAATAAGGCGGCGGATTAAACCCAAGCCCTTGCACGTTCGTAATAGAATCCCATGTCCTGCCATCATTGCTGGAAAAAATGATCTCGCCGAATCCCTGTGGATCGGTGAGTTCGGACGCGAAAATCATGTTTTTCGTTGCATAAACATCACTAAAGTTTATACCAACTGATGTGATTCTCGTCCAACTATTTCCCTGGTCAAACGTTTCGTAAATGCCGCCTACGTCTCCTATACTATCTCCTTTATATCCTGAGGAGGTCGAAGCATAACCGTGTTCAAGATCCAAGAAGCAAAGTTGCGTTATGGAACAGCCAATACTATCAAAGAATGGAAGTTTCTCCCATGTTTGGCCTCCATCCGATGTTCGGGCAAGGTTTGGGGAAAAGAATTGTGTAAAAATAAATTGCGTGTAACCCACAATCCCCGGCGTGAATGTAAAACCAATATTAGAATTGAGGAAGTAAGGTGCTACTGCAGGAAGTTTGTATGCATTTATTGCAGTTCCTGCTGGCGGCAGCGGCAGTTTACTCCAATGCTGCGCGAGCGCAGGCGATGCCATCATTAGAAAAGAAATCAAAAAAAGATTTCGCTTCATAATATAGCCACAGCCTATACGAATTGATTTTTCGCCGCTTTTCATTTGCTTACAATTCTCTTTATCATCCTTGAAGACTATCGTTCCACTACCATTCTTGCCCATGCGCTATTTCCTTTCGAGTTGAATAGACGGACGAAGTAAGTTCCACTGGCCAAATATGCCGTCGATAATACAATGTCATTACTTCCTGCGCATAGAATATTCAGGGGCTCGATATATAATTCGTGACCAGAATTATCGAGAAGTTCGACCTGGGTTTCTGCCGTTTCTGGCAGAGTAGCATGGATAGTTGCCGAATTTATCGCGGGGTTCGGGGAAACAGATAGGCTGAATGGAAAGGGCCCATTTTCATTCGGTACGCTGGAACTCGCTTCGGGTGTATACTCTTCTGTCGCATCGAGCGTATCTCCACCATTTTCCCCTCCGATTGCATATAGCTTGCCGTTGCCCGGAGCTACCGCAGCGAGATCCTTTCGAGCAGTCGGCATTGGCGCTGGGGTCGTACTCCACGTATTCGTGCTCGGGTCGTATGCCTCGCATGTCTCAATGTAAAATGGGAACCCTCCGAGAGCGTATATCTTTCCATTGCCCGGATCGGCCACCGCAAGGCCCTCTCGTGGGCCTGGTATCGAAGACTTTTCTGTCCAACTATCGGAAACCGGATCGTATGCTTCGCAGGTCGCCAGAGGATGGATGCTATCGGACGTTCCCCCGATGACATAAATCATTCCGCCCGAAGCCACAGCCGCAAGGCGGAATCGAGCTGTTGGCATCGGGGACTTCGTTGTCCAGGTATCGGTGCTGGGGTCGTATACTTCGCACGTTGCAAGGGGATGGGTTCCATCGGTCGTTCCGCCGATGGTGTAAATCATTCCTCCAAAAGCCACGGTTGCAAGACCGGATCGTGCGGTCGGCATCGGGGACTTCGTCGTCCAGGTATTGGTGCTCGGATCGTACTCCTCGCATGTTGCAACATAATTCCCACTATTGTCTTGCCCTCCGATCGCATAGAGTTTTCCATTGCCGGGAGCTGCTGCAAGATAGAATCGGCCGGTTGGCATTGGGGCTTTCTCAGCCCATAAATCCGAGTTTGGATCGTATTCCTCGCAGGTTGCAAGCGCATAGGCTCCCCCGCCATTTTTCCCACCGAGTGCATATAGTTTTCCATTGCCCGGAGACGCGGCAGCAAGTCCTCCTCGATTCGTTGGCATCCAAGCCTTCGCTATCCAAGGGTCTCCATTTAGGGCATTTGTAGGGCTCGGATGAAAATGCAACCCACTGTCCGTTAAGGAAAAGGCCGTATCGTTGGAACGCGATTGGCCAAGTGTGGCGCGTGCCGCCAATGTCAGCATCGAGAAGGAAATCAAAATGAGAATTCGTTTCATGCCTAAAGAACCCCTGCCAAACCGCGAAGTTACAGCATCTCGGCTCCCAAATCAAAAAATCATCCCCAGGGATGATGGTTTCTACAATTGCACATGCTCCGGCGAGGTAAAGAACTTGGTGATGAAGTCGATTCTATTTTTCGTGCCGGTCTTTTTAAGGATATGCTTGATGTGGCTTTTTACCGTAGCGAGCGAAATGAAATGCCGAGAGGCGATGTCTTCGTTCGTATAGCCGAAGAGGATATCGGGCAGAAGTTTTACTTCGGCCTCCGAGAGTTTGTGTTCGTTTGCGAGGCGGGATCCGATCGCGGCGAAGCTTTCGAAATATTGGAATGCCTGTGAATGGTAAATATGGGTCAGAACGGTTCGAAAAAGCTGCAGGATATGCGGTTTGAGTTCTTGAAAGGCTCGAAGATCGGCCTTCGAAAATGCGTTGCCTTTATTCCTGACTCTGAAAAATCCAACGACGATCTTAGGATGCTTTTGTGACGCAATCCGATGATAATCGTACTCGCCATCGTCCGGAGATTTTGCGCGCCGAAAATCGATAGCCTGTTCGTAATTCCGCCGAGCAAATTCCCCAAAGGACTGCTCTGGGCGTAAGGCCATTTTGTGTTCTTCCTCCCGTGGGGATAGCGATGCCCAGTTTTCGTATGTAATACCCAACCGCCCATCATTTTCTCCCGACGGATCTTCCATCACAAAGTGAAGAAAATCATACCATACGAATTTGAGCAGGCATTCATTGATCTTATCAATAAAGTCGATTTCCTTTGGATTATCATATAGCAATGGCAAAACCGCCTCGTACATCGCGAGGATGTCGCTATCGGTAATTTGCTTCGCATGTTTGCTGGCTTTCGGCATTGATTCTGCAAAAATACAACGGCACGACTCACAAGCCCGAAAAAAAACTTCAATAAATCTTTCGCCAGCCCTTGACTTTTGGCTTTTTGGTGCTTATATTGTAGGGTATTTAATAGGCACCTATCCGCCAATTGAATCTGATTTTAGCTCATTGAAACCTATAACTACTTTATTCATGAATTTCGAGAACTCGGAATGTCAAAAAATAGCCTTTCTCGTAGTTTTCTGATGAATATGAAAAGATCAAACACACCGAATGTTGCAACAAGTATTTTCTTTTTATAGTCATCTCCCCAGCAGCCAATATTCGAGGAGCGCCATACTTTCACGGAAGCGGTAGTAAAGGAGATCGAGGAACGGCTGGTGAATGCGCGAGGGGCTGCCAATAGCGGTAAGGCCGTTGAATTTGCACATTTCACAAACACGGGCAAGGTGGTATTGGTCGCTTACGATAACAAACCGAGTCCAACCCTGCTTTTGAAAAAGTTCGTCGTGCAAATAGCGGACTTGCTCGAGCGTCGTGTGGGACGAAGTTTCTTCGATAATTCGCGAGGGCTCGACTCCATGCCCACTGAGCACCTGCCGTGCTACTTCGGCCTCGGCCAACTCTCCGGGCGCGCTCGCGCCGGTTACAACGATGCGCGGAATGGCATTGGCCGCAAGCAGTTCGTAGCCTAAGTCAATCCGCTCGCGCAATGCGGGGCTGGGGCGATCGCCAAGTCCATGTCCACGCCAGACCGCCGCGCCCAGGACCACTCCGGCATCGGCATTGAATGTGGCAATGTCTTCGACGCGCGAATAGGTCGGGAAAAAGAAAGCATAAAAGAAAGCGAAAAGAATCATGATCGCTGCAATCGCAATAGTATTTCGCACAACGCGGAAGACGCGGCGAATGGGCCGAAGCCCGATGCGGGAACCGGTGAAGAGCGTTGCCATCAATGCGAACATTGCAAGCAGGAGTGCCACCGCCGCTTCGGGCGCGAATTCTTCGGGCGGCGTTCGTCGAACGCCGAAATCGAGCCAGAGCAAAATTGCGGAAAGCATGGCCACGCTTATCGTGCGGCTTCGCCCGATACGAGCGGGTTTCGCAATGGCCACGAGGAGCAGAGCAAGGATAGCAAGATGAAACACGAGCGAGATGATATCGCTCGTGGTTGTGAAACGCAAATAAATCGGAGTAAGGCCCTGCCCTTCATAGCGGGCCTGCACAAGAACAACATATCCTACGGCTTGCGCGGCAAGCATCAGCGTGAAAAGAAATCGCTTCCAATGCCGTTCGCGGGCCGCCCCGCGCGCGAGGCGTTTGGGCCTCGGCTCCGAGTAGGCTGCCATGGTAGTTTCTCGCACGTCTCTAAGACAATTCGCGAAAGAGCTACGTTCGTTAGTCATACGGGCTTAAAGAGCGACGCCGAACTGTTCGAGCATGATGGGGTGTTTTGTCTCCTGCATTTTAGCGGAAGTAATTTTTCGCATAATGTCTCGCCGTTGCGGTTGAGGTTAGCAGGAATGAACGATCATTCCGGGGATAAGCGGATCGTACGGTTTATTCCATTGGCCCTCTTTGCGCAAGGTAATCACCAACCACGGACCACATTCGATTGGCGGAAATCACATTTATGGCGCTCGGCGGCGGGCGCGAAATCGGCGCTAATAGTTTTTACTATGGTGTCGGCGGCGAGGGCATTCTGGTCGACGCGGGTCTTCATCCTGAGAAGACCGGCTGGGCGGCGTTTCCCTCGATCGAAGCATTGGCGGGCGGCCGGATCGATCATTTCCTTATCACGCATGCGCACACCGATCATTTGGGCGGCGTGCCATTCGTGCTCCAGTCCTATCCGCACCTCGCAGTCCATGCCACGAGCGAAACGATCGAACTGGCGAAGATCATGCTGCTCAATTCGGCGAGTCTTCTGCCGAAACAGCATACGCAGGAAGTCATCGATGCGCTCCCGAATTATTCTGTTCTCGCCCTGCCGGATGTACTCGGGAAAATGGAGCCGCTGGAACTCGGGACTTCCAAAGTTCTTGGAACTTCGGGAACGAAGGTAACCTATTTCCCAAGCGGTCATATTCTTGGCGCGGCCGGAATTTTGATCGAGCATGAGGGAACCCGCATTTTCCACACGGGCGATACGTCGCTTCATCCGCAACGCCTCGTTGCCGGCGCGCAGCTTCCCGAAGGGCCTATCGACGTGCTCGTCTCCGAATCGACGAATGGGGTCGTCGATGCCTATCTTACCCATTCGCGGGAGAAAGAACTCGAACGGCTCATCCAGACCATAAACGAAACGCTCGAGGCGGGCGGCTCCGTGCTCATTCCTGTTTTTGCGCTCGGTAAATTGCAGGAAATGCTGGCCATGATCGGGGATGCCAAACGCTCGGGTAAAATCCCCGATGTTCCGATTTATACCGGCGGCATGGGGCGAAGAATCAGTGAGGTGTACGATCAATTTTTAACCAGCCGGTCGCGCACCAACGATGTCGATAAAACGTCGGACATAACGCAATCGGAGCTTCCGCGCCGAGCGTTTCTCTTCGGCGGCAATTACTTCCGCGAGCCGAGCATCGTGCTGGCTGCCAGCGGAATGATGCAGGATGGAACCGCAAGTTACATGCTCGCACAGCGGTGGCTGCGGCATCCGCATTTCGCTATTTGTTTTGTAGGTTATACCGATCCGCGCACGCCGGGATATATTGTTTCCCATGCGGAGCGCGATACCCGAATTCGCTTTGGCTCCATGAAGCGGGACGTTTCCGTTCGCTGCCGCATCGAGCGATTTCGCTTTAGCGCC